>SDBT01006981.1_pt1 | contig 18650 bp, 20 predicted proteins | sample 2277101 | NCBI WGS metagenome assembly SDBT01 (sample SAMN10404973, study PRJNA504765) | marine sediment metagenome | isolation source: marine sediment core GS10_PC15, 103 cmbsf | place: Arctic Ocean: Southern Knipovich Ridge | collected 2010
TTGATATATTTACTATATAATTGAATACCAATACAGTATAAATAAAACAGAACTAGGATATAAACACTTAAATTGTTAATGTTAAATACTAAATTCGGAATTTAATTTCGAGCAAGCACTAAGGAAACATATAATGGATACCTGAAGGACATAGAACTGGAGGTAGACGGGACCTGGATGCCTGCGCCTACGGTATTTTCAAATATATCCCAGCAGCTCACCCAGTATGCACTTGGCATGGATGCCTTGGCTGCTTCCTTACAACCCGCCATTGAGGGCGGTCAGGGTGATGCTGCCTTATCGAATCCGTTGCTGATAGGGACGCTTACGACACTCGGGCTTTACCAGGAAGGAATGACCAATGCACAGGCACAGGCTGCGTTTCAGGGTGCATCTGCCGGTTTCACACAACAATCAGCCGAAACCGCAGCAAAAGGCCAGTTGATGAATGACCAGGAAGTGGAGGCCGAAAAAACAGGATCGGGTTTCACGCCCATAATAAGTGTGAATATCCAGCCCAATGATATGCTGAATTTCTCTGTTAAATATGAACATACCACAAAGCTGGAGTTGACCAACAAAACCACCAAGGATGTAATCACGGGCATTGACCCTGAAACCGGGCTACCCATTTTCATGTTCCCGGATGGAGCAACATCCCGCCTCGACCTGCCTGCCATGCTCTCCGTTGGTGCAACCGTCAGGCCAACAGAATCCCTGCTGCTTTCAACAGGATTCCATTATTTCTTTGACAAGGGCGCCGACTGGGGTGGCCGGGAAGAGCTCCTGTCATCCAACTCATGGGAATTGGGTATCGGTGCCGAATATTACCTTTCCGAAAAATTCCTTGTCAGTGCAGGCTGGATCATGACCAGTGTGGGTGTTACGGATGAGTATCAGACAGACTTGAGCCACTCCCTGCCGACCAGGAATGGATGGAGTTTTGGCCTGGGCTGGGATATTCTCCCCTTTATGCAACTCAACCTGGGAGGGCAGTATGTTAAGTATGACCAGTATGACAGAAACTTCTCCCATGACTTCGCCCAATCAGGTCTGATGGTTCCCGTAAAGGAAACTTATGAAAGGTCAAATTGGATAGTTGGAGCCGGAGTGAATTTCAGTTTTGCCTCAGGCAGATAGAAGACTGGAACAATATTTGTTTTAAGAACCGCAGCAAACATACATGTTGCGGTTTTTTTGAATGATGATCAATATGAAAACTGTTTTTTACATACTATTATTGATGGCCGGTTTTCAGATCCGGCTGGTGGCACAGGTCTTTGACAAACCCAGTTTTTCCCTCTCCAGTCATCCTACCCTCGAAATAATGAGCATTGAGAAATGGGAAGACCAGACGGTAGTCAATATCAGGGTAAAAAATCAACGGATCTCAGGCAGATTTTGCTTTGATAAAGAAACCTTCCTTGTCAATTCACTGGGTTCCGAAGAATGGAAATTGACCAGCATGGATGGGATCCCGGCCTGTCCGGATCAACACCGTTTTAAGTCCATCGGCGAAGTATTGGATTTCAGCCTTGTATTTCCGGCGATCCCGGATGAGGTAAAATACATAGACCTGCGGGAGGGATGCGATGATGATTGCGTTTCGGTTAAGTATATCCTCCTCGATGAGGAAATGAATAATCGGATCAATGAAGGATTTAACCTCTACGAGATCGGAAGGCTTTCTGCTTCTCTGCAGGTATTTGAAGACATCATGGAGGCCGGGTTTGATAATTATTCGCCCGTTTTCGGGACCCTCCACCTGTATATGATGTCCATTCATTATGAACTGGGTCAATCAAAAGAGATCAGAAGGATCTTCAATGAATTGAAGGAATCCGCCATCATCGGCAGGGATGAATTTATCGAAACTGCCAGGGATACCGGTTTGGTCAGATAGGGTTTAGAACAGGAAATTCAGGTTGATATACAGGGCAGCATTAGGACCGTCCTGTTCATTCAGCGGAAAGCCATAATCCACTGTAATGATGAAATTCTGATTCATGGCAAAATGGAATCCGGCCCCGGTCCCCAGGTGAAGGCTCTCATTCCGGTCCGGGAACAGATACATCCATTCCTGCGGGACATTCGAAATATCAATCTCATAATCCCTGGTGACCATTCCTCCGTCAAGAAATCCTGCCAGTGCCAGGTAAACATTCTGTTTCAGGAACTGGAAATGGATGAACTTCCATCGCAGCTCAAGATTGCCATAGAAGAAATCATTTCCCACCACCCGGTTCCGCATGACACCGCGGATGTTTTTTGCCCCTCCCAGTCCGTTCTTGGTGTCCCAGGGCGGACTGTTAAACACAAAAGGCAGCATATAGAAAGGCATGGTGCCACCCAGTTTGGCCTGGTAACTAAGCCTGTAGGCAAAATTCAGGTCACGGGGGATGATGGTGAAATACTGCCGGTGTGTAACAGACAGGCGTGTATACCCATAATCCGTATTACTCAGTCCCCTGGGTGCAAAGAGTAACATGGCTTCTGTCCACATACCCTTCATGGGATTGGGCTCATTGTCCCTCGTGTCATATATCGCCCCGGCCTTTATCAGGGTCTGCTGTCCCCCACCGGCCTGGTCCTGGGGTATGATATTCCATTCGTTGGTATAGTATTCATAAAGGGTGGTCACATCTTCAGGCATGCCCAGTTTTTCTTTATCAACAGAAGCCATTTTATTGTTATAGTATTCCAGTCCTGCAAACCAGTTCAGCCTGTCCTTGATGATATCCCCGACAAAATCTGCACGGAGCCTCAACAACTTCCTGTCCATACGGTAGAACCCCGTAGACAGGTACCCGGCATCATCCTTATTCATCAAAGGGTAATCGAAAAAAGCCTTATACCCGTTAAATCCATAAAAATCGAGCGTCTGTTCCGTGAGATAACTGGCTTCAAAGGTGGTCCTGACATTCCGGATGAGCTTGTCCGTATCCCAGATCAGCTGGTTGATCCCACTGCCCTTTGTAGTTCGTGACCATTCAAGGTAGAGTGAATGGTCATACAGAGGGTATCGGAAACCATCCCCGTAATGGTAGAGGTTGAGCACAATCCCGTATTTGAAACCCACATCCTGGTCGTAGGCGACCACAGGGACACCTCCGAAATTAAACCCGGTTTTTACGGAATCCTTTCTGGCTTTTTCTTTTTTCTGGGCTGTTGCAGGCTGGCAGATAATCAATGTGAAAAAGGAGAGTAACAGGATTACCCTTTTCATAAGATGTCCTAGGTTTAGTTTGGTTGATCCAATATAAGCATTATTTTTAAATGTAATTTCAGAGAAAATTAACCGCATCCCAAAACCAACCAAATGAATTTTCGCACGCATTCCACCCTGTATTTTGCTGCCGGTATCGCATTCATAGCCCTTGAAACCATAGGTACTGTCTGGACCAGTATTGCCGTAAAATCAATGATCATACCCCTGCTGATCTGGTTATACATGAGATTTACCAGGGGGCATTGGAACCGCTTCCACAGCCTGATCATAATAGCATTGGTTTTCTCCTGGCTGGGGGATGTCACTCTCCAGCTGACACAATTCCGGGAGTCTTATTTCATGATTGGAGTAGGATGCTTTCTTATTGCCCAGTTGTTATATGCGCTGGCCTTCTTTACTACTCCTGGAAAAAATATCCTGGTTTTTAGAAAGGTATACCTTATTATCCCGGTAATTCTGTATGGATTGGGTATCCTCTGGTTGCTTAACGACAGTCTGGGAGATATGAGGCTGCCTGTCACTATCTATACCGTGGTTATCATGACTATGCTCCTGGCAGCCATCAATAGGAAAAAAAAGGTAAACAGCCAGAGCTTTTTATTGGTTCTCGCGGGAGCCATCATTTTTGTCGTGTCAGATTCGATACTCGCCATTAACAAGTTTGCACAAGCTTTTGAACTTGGACGTATCGCCAGCATGACATCATATATTACCGCCCAATATCTGATTGCCATTGGTTGTACGAGGCAATTTAACCTGACACTCAAATAGGAAGAGCCAAATGAAATACATAAAATACCCACTCTACCCGGTACTGGCAATTGTCATCCTTTTTGTTTTGTTCGTACTGTACGGGACAATATCAGATTACAGGCCGGATGAGAAAACCCTTCTGTTTGAGCAAGCGGATGCACCGGTACTCACAGACAGTATTTTCGACCTGATGATATGGAATATAGGATACTGTGGACTGGGGCATGAAATGGATTTCTTTTATGATGGAGGGGAGAAAGTACGGAGTGAGGAAGCTACCGTAAAGTCCAACCTGCTTGATGTCCTGGATTTTACTGCCAGCCTGGATTCATGCGATTTTTTCCTGTTCCAGGAAGTGGATGTGAAATCCAAGAGAAGCTATCGCATCAACCAGCTGGATGCGCTGGTAAATCATTTAGAAGGATCTCATGCTGCTTTCGGAAAGAATTACGATGTATTCTGTGTTCCCATGCCAGTGACTTCTCCCTATGGCAGAGTTTTATCAGGGATAGCCACACTGAGCAAAACTAAACCGGTATCCAGTGTCCGCCATTCATTCCCGGGTAATTATGCCTGGCCCAAAGGTACTTTTATGCTTGACCGTTGTTTCCTGGTAAACCGGTATCCTCTTGCAGGCGACAGGCAATTACTGGTTATAAACACCCATAATTCAGCCTATGATGACGGTACACTAAGAAAGGGACAAATGGACTATCTTCATGAATTCTTGGTGGATGAGTATGAAAAGGGGAACTATATTATTGTAGGAGGGGACTGGAACCAGACACCTTCTGGTTTTCAACCTGAATTCGAGCATAATATCTTCGACACCATTCAATTGGCTTATATTGAGGAAGGCTATCTGCCGGGGGACTGGACCTGGTTATATGATCCCACTGTCCCTACCAACAGAAGAGTGGCTAAACCCTATGATCCGGCACTTTCCCCTACTACTGTGATCGATTATTACCTTCTGTCTCCAAATATTATTCCTGTTGATATACAGGGAATCAACCTTGGATTTGTTTCCTCAGACCATCAGCCTGTGCTGGCAAAAGTAAGATTGATACAAAACTGAACAATGAGTGTATGACTGATTCCTTCAGCAGGGAAAAAGTGCCTGAAACTGTTGCCTGTAAAAGTGTTATTACAGGGAATTTAGGCTATAGGAAAGGAAGATCGCCCAAATCCAGGAAATGGTGAATGGCTGCCAGCAAATCAAATGTATTAATGGGTTTTGAGATATGCGCATCGCATCCTGCTTCGATGGCCCTTTCTTTCTCTTCGATAAGTGCATAGGCGGACTGGGCAATGATGGGAAGGTCTTTCCTTATCTGCTTGATCTGGGTGGCTGCTTCGAAACCGGATATTCCGGGGATATGCAGGTCCAGCAGTACCACATCAATACTCGGATCAGTTTTGCATTTTTCCACGGCGTCAAGTCCGGAATTTACTGTTTCCACCTGTATTGATGTGTGCTGGAGTATTTCCGACAACAGGAATGCCGCAGAAGGATCATCCTCAACGATCAGGGCCTTTTTCCCCTCCCATTTGTATTTTTTGATGGATTCGATGATCATGCAAGCCTGCTCTTAATAGTAAAGTAACCATGCCTTGGGGTTAATTTGCTCCCTTATCCGGTTCAATTCCTGTGCAGCTGTTGTCTTTGATACATGGGAACTGAAAGATACTGCGTACAGGTTGCCATGCCTTCCAAAGAGCTCTGCATCATAACCTTTGGCCTTCAGGGTATTTACAAGATCTTCAGCATTTGTCCGGATGGAGAACATCCCGGCAACAATATAGTATTTCTTGGACTGGCCTGCAGGAGGGGTTTCTGGCTCAGGTTCTGTCTCTTCCACGGATTCTACACCGGTTTGATCTGTTTCAGCTTCCTGGGCGGCATTTTCTTCAGTATCACTCCCGGGAGCATCTGTTTCAGCTGCTATTCCCTCTTCGCTGCCGCTCGTTGTTTCCTGTCCGGGCGTGGTGGAATCGTCGGAGACTTGTTCTTCTGTAGTTACAGTCTCAGCTGACTTTCCTGCAAAAATACGGTTGACCTCATCCGGAAAGAAAAACCAGGCAGCAACGAGCAGGATTATGATCAGGGCTGCCGCTCCTCCAACCCAGGGCCAGATGCTCCTGATCCTTTTCTCTCTTTCTACATAGTAGGGGATGCTTGTTTCGGTCGTTGAAACTGACTCCTGTTCGGATTCCTGTGCTTTATTCTCATCATCCACAGCCGCTTCCGCGGCAGCTTCCAGCCGAGCCTGGCTGGTCCCGACAACAGTTACTTTCTTTTCCTCCTGATTCTCCTGCTCCTCGATTAAAAAGGGAGGCTCTTCAGCGTCAGGTACCAAAGGTGTATCTTCTGAAGCATCCACCTCTATTTCTGCAGTCTGGTCTTCAAGGGTGAAGCTGCCGACTTCTCTTGCCTCTTCCTGGATTTCTTCATCCGGGACATTCCCCTCAGGAGCCTTCCATTCCGCGCCTTCATCAGCAAGAGTTTCTTTTTCCGGAGCTTCCTCCTCTGGCACTTCCGAAACCGGAGCTTCCTCCTCTGGCACTTCCAAAACCAGATCTTCTTCCTCTGGCACTTCCGAAACCGGAGCTTCCTCCTCTGGTACTTCCAAAACCAGATCTTCTTCCTCTGGCATTTCCGAAACCGGAGTTTCCTCCTCTGGTACTTCCAAAACCAGATCTTCCTCCTCTGGTACTTCCAAAACCGGAGTTTCCTCCTCTATGGCTTCTTCTTCAGCTGGTACAGGCATCTCCTCCGGGCTGTCTTTCTCTGCCTGTTCGGTGGCCTCAAGATCCTCTTCCTGTCTTAAGGTGGAAGCTGATACCACTTCTGCCCTGGCACTCGGAAATTTAGTCACGGAAAACTCAATTTTACTGGAGTCATCCATTTTAAGGTAGCCGAGATTTTCGAGGTGATATATGTCTCCTTTTGTCAATACTTTCTTAACCTGGTCAACAAACTCTTCAATCTTAACTTGTGCTTTGGACATGGAAATTCCTTCCTGCTGTTTTATATGTGATGTAAGCATACCATCGTTAAAAGCCAGCAGGTCGTTAAACACAAGTTCCTGAGGTTCTTGTTGTCTGATAATGAAGGCACCCAGGTCAGGAACTATCACCCTGTTGTTCGTCTCAAGCAAATCGATTAAGTATTTTTCCATGGTTCAGTTCTGATTACAATGGATCAATTTACTGAAATTAGGGGAGATATAAAACAAATCAAAGAATTCAAGGATTATGTCCTGCCTGGCCAAATAGCTTAATTATTGGTATTTATGGCATTTTTAAGGCTTGTCAAGAAAAAAAATATTATCTTTAATGCACCTCAGACTCCTTTTATGAAGAATAATAAGGTATTGGGCATTGATATCGGAGGTTCGGGTGTTAAAGGAGCCCCCGTGAATACAGATGATGGATTGATGCTCGAATCAAGATACCGGATTCCTACGCCCTCACCTGCAACCCCTCAAAATGTAGCTCCTTTAATAGCCGAGATGGTCAAACATTTCAAATGGGAAGGCCCGATTGGATGTGGTTTTCCAGGCGTTATACAGAACGGGGTGGCAAAGACCGCAGCCAATCTTGATGACTCCTGGATTGAAACTGATATTAATAAATTATTTAAAAAGGCAACCGGCCTCCCGGTCTCTGTTATAAATGATGCAGATGCAGCAGGCCTGGCTGAAATGAAATTTGGTGCCGGAGTGGATACCAATGGTGTCGTACTTCTTTGTACGATAGGAACCGGCATAGGCACTGTTCTGTTTGTAAATGGCAGGCTGGTGCCAAATACCGAGTTTGGCCATATTGAATTAATGGGAATGGATGCGGAGAAATATGCTGCTGATGCTGCCAGAAAAGCTGAAGATCTGAGCTGGGAGGATTGGGCAAAACGTTTTGACAAATACCTTGTCACCCTTGAGAAACTGGTCAATCCTGATCTTATCATTCTTGGAGGTGGTGCCAGCAAGAAGGGTGAACGTTTTCTTCCACTTCTTACGGTTAAGGCCAGGGTGGTATCTGCTGAATTACTAAATAATGCCGGCCTTGTGGGTGCAGCACTCGCTGCAAACTACACTAATAATCAGGATAAGAAGGAAAAGAAAAAGAAGAAAGGGAAGAAATCAAGGAGGAGTAATTATTAGACAATTCCTGAGAAGCCCAGAAATGCCAGAGCCAGGAGGCCTGCGACTACAAAGGCAATAGGTACACCCTTCATGGCATCCGGGACATTTACCAGTTCCAGTTGTTCCCTGATCCCCGCAAATACGATCAGGGCAATACCAAACCCGATGGCATTTCCAATGGCAAATACAACACTCTCCAGTAAATTATAATCATTCTGAACGGCAAGAACTGCAACCCCCAGGACTGCACAATTCGTTGTGATCAGGGGCAGGAATATACCCAGGGCCTCGTAGAGCGATGGGCTCACTTTTTTCAGCATGATCTCGACCATCTGAACAAGGGAAGCGATCACCAGGATGAAAGTGATGGTTTGCATGAAGGTGATATTCAGGGGTTCCAGGACGTAAACCTGGAGAATATAGGTAACGATGGTCGCTATTACCATCACAAATGTGACAGCACCGGTCATGCCAATTGATGTTTCAACCTTGTTGGAGACACCAATAAAAGGACAGATACCCAGGAACTTGATTAGTACAATGTTATTGACAAATACGGCTGAGATGATAATTATCACATAATTCATTGTCAGGCCTTTTTCTTGTTTATCTTATTGATGATTACTATCAGGTACCCCAGTGCAAGGAATGCCCCCGGAGCAAGTAAAAATACTATCATACCATCCCCCTGGATAAATTTTAATCCGAACAGGGATCCGCTTCCGAGTATCTCGCGTACCGCACCCAGCATTACCAGTGCCATTGTAAATCCCAGTCCCATTCCCAGTCCATCAATGGCAGAAGTGATGAGGTTGTTTTTCGATGCAAATGCTTCTGCACGTCCCAGCACCAGGCAATTTACAACGATCAGGGGGATGAATAATCCGAGGGCGGCAAACAGATCGGGTACATATGCCTGCATTATAAGTTCAACGATGGTTACGAAGGATGCAATGATAACAATGTAGGAAGGGATCCTTACCTTATCAGGGATGTATCTCTTTATGATGGAAACCACGATGTTTGACATCAACAGCACAAAGGTGGTTGCCAGTCCCATTCCCAGACCATTGAATGCAGATGTTGTTACACCCAGCGTTGGGCACAGTCCGAGGAGTAATACAAAGACCGCATTCTCCTTAAAAAAACCCCTGCTGAAATTGTTCCACTGACTCATATCTTTTTTATTAGGGCATTGCTATATATTCACTGTATTCCCCTTACTCTGCGATTGGCTGCCCGGTACTGCCGCTGATGGCGTCATAATCCAGATCACCAGTCACCACCAGAAGGCCGTCGTAAGCCCGCTGAACAGCATCACAGAATGCACGTGATGTTATGGTAGCCGCTGTGATGGCGTCAACATCCCCATTGTCCTGTTTTACCATGAGTGAAAAATTCCTCGGATCCCTCCCTTTAAACTGAGTGGTCCACGATTCACCGGTAGTCTTATCAAATGATTTTTCCTTCTCCATTTTATCCCCGAGTCCGGGTGTTTCAGCATGTTCCAGCACCTCAATATCATGCAGGGTCCCATCTGGAAGAAATCCCACCATGACCTTGATCAAACCACTAAACCCGGCACGGGTGTAACTTTCCACCGCGATGCCTGTAACTTCACCTCCCATCCAGGCACGGTAGAAATAAAGGGTATCTCCGTTTACAGCAAGCTTTTTTACTTCGGTTCCGGGATCATTGTCAAAGGCCGGCACCACTTCTCCAATGGCATTTGCCTTTTTAAGCCTTTTTGCCTCGGCAATGGGGCCCTTCGTCACTTCATAGATCAATGCCAGTGCGGAAGACGCAAACAAGGTAACCAGGAAGAGGGTCAGCACCATATTTTTAAATGTCGATTCTTTTTTAGCCATTTGCCACCTCCTTTCCAAACCTTTTTGGTTTTATGTATTTATTGATCAAAGGTGTAAATGCATTCATGATCAGGATGGCAAATTGTACCCCTTCCGGGTAGGCTCCAAATACCCGGATAACTACCGTGATGACCCCTATCCCAATCCCATAGATCCACATCCCTTTAGCAATCATGGGGGATGTGACATAGTCTGTAGCCATAAATACCGCTCCCAGCATAAGGCCACCGCTCAGCAGGTGGAAAAGCGGATTCGGGTTCAGAGCAGGTTCGCTCAGCCACATGATGCCCGTAAAAACAGCCACTGTCAGCAGTATGCTTACCGGGATATGCCAGGTGATGATCTTTCTGATAAGCAGGTAGATCAAGCCAATCAGTAATGCTGCAGCAGCAATCTCACCTGCCGATCCTCCCATCCTGCCAATGAACATGTCCTGGTAAAAGGGAATATCCAGGAGGATCTCACTCATGGTCTCCCCGCTCTTTATGCCATTTTTCATAATATTGAGGGGGGTGGCTCCGGTGGAAGCATCCAGGTAGGCAAAATGATTTACTCCCGGTTCAGGCCAGCTGGTCAGCTGTACCGGGAATGAAATGAAAAGGAATACCCTGCCTACAAGTGCCGGGTTGAAAGGATTGTTGCCCAGTCCACCGAATGACATCTTTCCTACTGAAATGGCTACGAAGCTCCCGAGGATGACCAACCAGATTGGCAGGTTGGTAGGCAGACAGAAAGCCAGCAATATGCCGGTTACCATCGCCGATCCGTCTGAAATGGCGGGCTTTTCTTTCATTAAAAACCGCTGGATCAACCATTCGAATACGACACAGGAAACCATAGCCGTGAGCGTAATTATGATTGTTCCAATGCCGAAAAAATATACAGAAACAAGAAAAGCGGGCAACAATGCAATGATCACACCATACATCAGTTTTGAAACCGATTCACTGCTGTGGTCGTGTGGAGATGGTGATATGGTTAATATACCCATAAATTAATTTTTTCTTGCTCTTCTGATCTTGTTGATTTCCACCTTACCAAGCCTGATATAATCAAGCAGTGGTCTGTTAGAAGGACAGATATAACTGCATGAGCCACATTCGATACAATCCATTGTCCACTCCTCTTCCATGCGTTCGAACAATTCTCTTTCACCCATGGGCATAAGCAGGTAAGGCTCGAGTCCCATTGGACAAACTGTAATGCACTTTGAACAGCGTATGCAATTATATATCTCCTTTCTCGTGGATTCGGTATCCGGCAAGACAGTAATGCCACTGGTTCCTTTAATAATAGGCACTTCCAGACTGTTCAGGGCCTTGCCCATCATGGGACCGCCAGAGATGATCTTGCCTGTGTTCTCAGGAAGTCCGCCGCAAGCCTCAATCAATGCAGAGACCGGTGTTCCGATCCGTACCATGAGATTGCCGGGATTTGCAAGGTATTTTCCTGTTACCGTGACCACCCGTTCAAAAAGCGGCTTGTTTTTCTGTATGGCCTGGTATGTGGCGAGAAGGGTCCCAACGTTGAAAACCACGGCACCCACATCGATGGGTAGTCCACCCGAGGGCACCTCCCTGTTAATGAGGGCCTGGATCAATTGTTTCTCCCCTCCCTGGGGGTACTTTACTTTCAGTCCCTGGACCTGTATACCCGGGTAATGTTCTGCCTGTGTGGACATATGTGCAATGGCATCCAGTTTATTGTTTTCGATACCGATGATTGCTTTATCTACATCCAGGGCTTTCATCATGATGGAGGTCCCGGTCAGTATCTGTTCTGCCTTTTCCAGTATCAGGACATGATCGGATGTCAGGTAAGGTTCACATTCAGCGCCATTGACGATCAGGTATTCTGCCTTTTTGCCCCGGGGCAACATGAGTTTAACATGGGTAGGGAAAGTGGCACCTCCCATCCCTACAATACCTGATTCATTTATTTTCCGGACAATTTCATGGCGTTCAAGGCTTATTTCCTTTACCAGTTCAGTCGAAGTGTCGATTTCCTCTAACCATTCATCACCCTCCACCTTTATGGTGATCGCCTTACGTTTGTATCCTGACATGTCAACCACTGCATCCACCTTGAGGACTTTCCCGGATACCGAAGAGTGGATGTTGGCAGAAATGAAACCTTCTTCCTGTGCGATGAGCTGGCCAACTTTCACCAAGTCACCTTTTTCAACCAGGATCTTGGGTGAGGCTCCAATATGCTGGTTCATGGGAATGCTTACCTGGCCGGGAACGGGAAGTCCCCTTATTTCGCTTCCGGCTGTGAGCTTGTTATCGGAAGGATGTATGCCGCCAGGTCTGAATGTTTTAAACACTTTCTCTATTCGCTTTTAGGTTCTGCATCAGTATTATCAGAGGCAATTGGCTCGACTGCTGTTTCCGCCCCCTTATCCGGTTTTATTTCTGCTTCCTTCTCTTTTCTGGGTGGAAAATTAATTTCCAGAATGGCATCTGTCGGACATTCCGGGACACATTTCCTGCACAGTTTACATTTTACGGGGTCAATATAGGCCAGGAAATTCTCAATTGTAATGGCATCGTGCGGGCAAACCTTTTCGCATTTCCCGCATCCTATACAGGCAACCGAGCAACTCTTTTTGGCAATGCCTCCCTTGTCCTGATTGATGCAGCTGACAAATATTTTCCGGTCTCTCTTGTTCTTTTTCCGCAGTTCTATGATGTCCTTGGGACAGGCCACTACACAGGCATTACATGCCGTACATTTATCGTCAGTAACTACAGGGAGGCCGGTTTCGGGATTCATATGGATGGCATCAAACTCGCATACCCTCACACAATCACCATGTCCAAGACATCCGTACTGGCAGCCCGTATCGCCCGAGTAAAGGCTGCTGGCGATGGCACAGGATGCAGCACCATCATAATTATTAACCTTTTCACGGTGGGCAAATGATCCGGAGCAACGGATCACGGCTACCAGCGGATCCTTTTCAACGGCTTCCTTATCCAGGATGGTAGCTACCTCAGCCATCGTATCGTTGCCCCCCGGCGGACAAAAAAGCTTGACCAGGTTATCCGCCCTTACACAGGCTTCGGCAAAATTCCTGCAGCCTGCAAATCCACACCCTCCGCAGTTGGCGCCAGGCAGGGCATCTTCAACGAGATCTAACCTGGGGTCCTCAATGACCTTAAAGCGCTGTGCAATGACAAACAGGATGATGGCTGCTGCAATTCCGGTTGCACTCAGTGATATAATGGTATATAATACGATCGGGCTCATAAATTAACACTCAGGTTTTCTGCACAAAAAAAGAAAACTGCCGGTCTACTTTTCCCCTCATTAATTTTAATCCTGCATAATATGGCACCAGCACGGCCAGTGAAGCCAGTCCCGCTACCAGTTCATGACTACCGGCGGCAGTCATGGCAAGCAACACGGTAAGGACCAGCAGGAAGGGTAGTACATAACCCAGGAAGAGGGCCCTGAAACCAAGTGACTGGGCCAGAATGACCCTTACTTTTTCGCCAATGCGGAAGTCTGGATCAGACACAGGGATATGGAGCAGTTTCTCATTTTCGCTCCCGGCCATATTACAGGCTCCTTTTGCATGACAGCTTGTGCAGGCAGCATAACTGGTGATTTTCACCGTAACCCGGTCTTCACTCAAAGATGCTATCACTCCATCATGTGAAATCTTTTTATATGGCATGGAAGAACTGGAAGTTTTAAATCCATACAAAAATATAGATACTATAATATGTTTAGATTGCTTTTTGTCAGTTTTTCAGATGCCTAAACAATTTAGAATCGGTTTAAATAAACTTAGCTTATCACACCCCAATTGAAAGTGCCTTTTGACAGTTTTTTCAGCTGTACAACCAGGACTGCATTTTTAGGATGGTCAAGCAGTGGGTCTTCCTCCAGTAGTTGGATGACAGTTTCTCTGGCATATTGAAGGATTTGAGAATCCTTCCCGAGGTGGGCGATTTTTAATTCAAAAGGAATGCCGCTCTGCTGGGTGCCTTCCAGGTCACCTGGTCCACGGAGTTTAAGGTCAGTTTCGGCAATTTCAAAGCCATCGGTGGTCCTTACCATGGTACTGATCCTCTGCCGTGCATCATCGGACAGTTTGTTCGAGGTCATCAGGATACAGTAGGACTGGTCTGTCCCGCGGCCGACACGTCCTCTTAGCTGGTGCAACTGGGAAAGGCCAAACCTTTCTGCACTTTCGATAACCATTACTGAAACGTTTGGGATATCGACACCGACCTCGATCACTGTGGTAGCCACCATGATCTGGGTCTTTTTCTCCAGAAAACGTTTCATTTCGAACTCTTTTTCTCCTGCTTTCAGCTTGCCGTGCACAATACTCACAGCATAATCAGGGGAAGGAAAGGCCTGTTTTATGCTGAAGTACCCATCCTCCAGGTCTTTGTAATCCATTTTTTCTGATTCCCGGATGAGGGGGTAAACGATGTATACCTGCCTCCCTTCAGCAATCTGTTTTCTCATGAAACCATGCACCCGAAGTCTTTTTGAATCAGTGTAATGTACTGTTTTGACCGGTTTTCTGCCCGGCGGAAGTTCATCAATGACCGATACATCCAGGTCTCCGTACAGGGTCATGGCCAGGGTTCTGGGGATGGGGGTGGCGGTCATGACCAGCACATGGGGTGGCTGGATATTCTTTTCCCACAACCTGGCCCGTTGAGCTACTCCAAAGCGGTGCTGCTCATCAATGATTACCAGTCCCAGGTTATGAAACTGTACCGTCTCCTCGAGCAGTGCATGAGTCCCGGTCAGGATTTGCAGACTACCATCAAGCAGTGATTTGTGAATCTCCTCGCGTTCGGCTTTTTTGGTGGATCCTGTCAGCAGGCTATATTTTACCGGCATGTCGCCGAGCATTTTCTGCAGCGTGGCAAAATGCTGTGTTGCAAGGATCTCAGTTGGTGCCATGAGGCAGGCCTGGTATCCGTTATCAAGGGCAATGAGCATACTCATCAGGGCCACCAGTGTCTTTCCGCTGCCAACATCTCCCTGCAGGAGGCGATTCAACTGCCGGCCGGAACCGATATCTTTTCTGATCTCTCTTATGACGCGCTTTTGTGCACCTGTCAGTTCAAATGGAAGCCGGTCCCTGTAAAATGTATTCAGGTATTCACCGACTTTTGAGAATACCAGTCCCCGGACATTTTTTTCCCGGTTCACCTTCTGTTTCAGAATATTCAGCTGGATGAAAAAAAGTTCCTCAAATTTCAATCTCAGCCTGGCCCGTTCCAGTTCTTTTAGATCCGAGGGAAAATGAACGGCAAACAAGGCTTTGGACAGGGAGGTGAGGTTTAGTTTTTCAATGAGATAGCCTGGTAAAGTCTCTTTTACGGAAGGTTTCTGTGTTTGATACAGCGTGGTGACTAACTTTTGTATGGTCCTGGATGTCAGGTAGTTCTTCTTCAGTTTCTCCGTGGTGCTGTACATGGCCTGGAGTCCGGATGAAAGCTGCTTCACATACTTTTCTGCTTCTTCCAGTTCAGGATGTACCAGGTTGAGCTGTCGCCCGTGCAGGTTTGGTTTACCAAAGGCCACATATTCCCTGTCCTTTTTGAGGGTTTCCCTGATCCAGGATACCCCCTTGAACCAAACCAGATCGATCGTTCCGGTATCATCACTGAATTTCGCTATCAGCCGTTTCTTATACCTGGGACCGGTTACCTCCAGGGAACTGATCCGTCCCCTGATCTGGATGTAGGGCTGCTGTGAACTGATTTCAGAGATTTTGTAAAACCGGGAACGGTCTATATAGCGGTAGGGAAAATGATAAAGCAGGTCTTCAAACGTATGGATATTCAGTTCACGATTAAGCAGATCTGCACGTTTGGGTCCTATGCCCGTTAGGAATTTGATTTCTGTTTGCAAAGGGTCGGCCATAACGAAGGCTGAAATAAATAATAAATATCGGAATTCTAACTTATATATTTGTGTTGGTTATGATGTATTTGAATTACAGGTTAAGGGCCCGCCACAGGAAAGGGAGAGGGATTCATCCTCCTTTTGCCTATGAGATTGTAAGCGGGGTGATCTACGGGAAGGGGCCAGATGTTCCCGGATTTGCACAAATTGAAGAATACAGGCATGACCTGCTGAAGATGACCGGAACAATACCTGTGGAAGATCATGGCGCAGGTTCCTGGAGGGGAGGGGACCGCGAAAGACGGATCTGTGACCTGGTCAGGAATACAGCTGTTTCGCCAAAGCGCGGGCGCTTGCTTGCCAGGCTGGCAGATCATCTGAAACCGGCCACGATGATAGAGCTGGGCACGGGTTTAGGTATAGGCAGTTTGTATCTGTCCCTGGGAAATCCGGGAGGTCGACTCCATACCTGTGAAGGATCTCCCGCTATCGCCCGGTTGGCCGAAAAGGGATTTGATAAGCTTGGTGTTGGTAATATCGAGGTTCACATGGGACTGTTTACTGAAATACTGCCCGGACTCCTGAACCAGGCCGGTCCGGGTTTGTTCGTCTTTATTGATGGTGATCACAGGGAAGAAAGACTGATCTCATATGTATCCAGGGTACTGGCTTCAGAAAGACAGGACCTGGTGATTGTGATGGACGACATACACTGGTCGAGGGGCATGTACCGGGCATGGAGAAGGATTATCAAGCGTCCTGAAATCAGCCTGAGTATTGAATTATTCAATACAGGTATTGTATTTGTGGGAGAGAAGATCCAAAAGGATCATTTTGTCGTCATTTTTTAAAATTATTGTATCAGCTGTTTCGTTTATATCCTTAAATTCGTACTAATTTTATAAAACGTATGGAGAAGATTATCGAATTATCAAAGATCGTCAAGAATTATAAGATAGGAACCATCATCGTAAGGGCCCTGAGATCTGTAAATATTGATATTGACAAAAATGAATATGTTGCCATTATGGGGCCATCAGGTTCGGGGAAATCCACCCTCATGAACCTTATAGGATGCCTTGATACAGCCACTTCTGGGAAGTATGTTCTGAATAATAAAGATGTCAGCAAGCTTGATGATAACCAGCTTGCCGATATAAGGAATAATGAAATAGGATTTGTATTCCAGACTTTCAATTTATTGCCCCGTTATACAGCCCTTGAGAATGTAACGCTGCCACTGATATATGCAGGTTTTTCCAAGGCAGACAGGCTGGAGCGTGCAAAGGAAGTACTTGAAAGCGTGAGTCTGACGGATCGCATTGCGCATAAACCAAATGAATTGTCCGGGGGACAAAGGCAGCGTGTGGCCATTGCCCGGGCCCTGGTCAACCATCCTTCCATTATCCTGGCGGATGAACCGACAGGAAACCTTGATTCCAAAACTTCTGTAGATATCATGAACCTCTTAGATGAAATCCATGAATTAGGCAATACCATCATTGTAGTTACACACGAAGCGGATATTTCAAAAAGGGCCAGACGGGTGGTAAAATTAATGGACGGTGAGGTGGAATCGGATGTTGACAATGAAGTACCTGTTGAATCCAAAGGAGAAAAGTAGACCGTAAAGCCAATGAAAATATATACCAAAGCAGGTGACAGGGGAACCTCCACCCTGCTGGGCGGAAATATTGTACCCAAGGATCATCCCAGGCTGGAAGCTTACGGGACACTTGATGAATTGAATTCCTGGATGGGTCTCATCAGGGACCAGCTGAGTGATGAGGAAATGAGGGAAACACTTTTGAAGATACAGGACAGGATCATGGTTGGTTCAACAATCCTGGCCAGTGAAAAAAAAGACAGCGCTGTCCCCATGCCTGAACTTCATGAGGAGGATATAGGCTTTCTGGAGACTGAAATTGACCGGATGGACCAGGAACTTGAACCTTTGCAGTCCTTCATCCTTCCAGGCGGTCATACCACCGTAAGCTACTGCCACCTTGCAAGAACAACCTGCCGCAGGGCTGAGAGATACAGTGTGAAATTTATTAAAAACTCTGATCAAACAGCAATCCTCGTAAAATACCTTAACCGTCTGTCGGATTACCTATTTATCCTGGCCAGGAAAATCGCCTGGGAACTAAAAATTGAAGAAATAATCTGGCAACCTGTTATCTGATATCCATTTTTTTTTATATTTGCACGAATTTTAGGATTACCAGATAATTTTTATCACACGAAAGCACCTGCAATATGTACTGGACATTAGAGTTAGCTTCAAAATTGGAGGATGCTCCCTGGCCAGCCACAAAAGATGAGTTAATAGATTTCGGCATTCGTTCCGGTGCCCCACTCGAGGTTATTGAGAATTTACAGGAAATCGAGGATGAAGGAGAAATCTACGAGAGCATTGAGGACATTTGGCCTGATTATCCAAGTAAGGATGATTTCTTTTTTAACGAAGACGAATACTAGGGAGAAAGGCTGTCAAAAGGGCAGCCTTTTTTTTCTATCCTCCCCACCGAATTTCCCTCAAATTTATATTGATTAAAAGCGTGCTTAATTTTGCGGCACTAACCGCAAAATGCAGGCACTTTTTTTAATCAATATCAGTTAAAACCAAAGAGACATAAAAAGGCTGGCCTTTAGCCAATCCTCCCCAGACACACTGGTGCCGCCACTACCTGTGTTTGGAATCACAAATTAGATGAAGATCGTGAAAAATAGTTACTTTTATGTGAACCTGGATGGTCATGCTTAATT
>SDBT01006982.1_pt1 | contig 18648 bp, 7 predicted proteins | sample 2277101 | NCBI WGS metagenome assembly SDBT01 (sample SAMN10404973, study PRJNA504765) | marine sediment metagenome | isolation source: marine sediment core GS10_PC15, 103 cmbsf | place: Arctic Ocean: Southern Knipovich Ridge | collected 2010
GTAAAATATGCCGGTTTATGAAGATGATCACGCTCAAAAATGTTATTCGGTCTCTCGAGTTGCTTCAGCCGGAAATCACCGTACCAGAAAGCGTCAGATATGGAGCGGAAAAGTCTATCAGACGCATGTTCGAACTCACAGATTTAGAGGACATACCAGCTGCCATGACATCTATGGTATGACAATGACCTACTCCAGTCAGACTTCTGAGTGTATATGCTACGCCTTTTGGGTAAAGTTTAATTCTCAAACAAATTACCGAATCAGCATCACCTTTTGCACCGAGACTTGATTAGGAGTTTGTAATCGTATGATGAATATCCCTGATGGCAGATCAGTTGCTGAAAGTATGGTGGAATATACTCCGGTAGGCTGAACTCCCAGCTCAATGGTTTTTACTTTTCTTCCCGATATATCAAACAATTCTATCGATATCCATCCCTGCTTCACCAGTCCATAGGTAATCACAGCGCTTGAGTTAAATGGATTAGGATTAACCGTATGTATGCCAAATTCTATTGGAACATCCGATTTCCATCCTTTAAGTAAATTTGGTTCTAATAACAGGCTGAACCTTTCATTGCATTCAATTGTGTCTTCACCCGAAAAGGCAGTCACCCACCAGAAAACCGGAATGGAGACATCAAGAGACAGCCCAAAGCTGTCTGCGAGCTCTTCCAGGTTAAGTGTTATGACAGTATCCGCAGAAAAAAGTTCAAGCGAATCTCCATCCGATTGAAGCCAAAGTGAGTATACTACCTCATCATCTTCATCCGGATCGACAGATTCCTGCCAGGAGAAAGTCATTTCCTCCATCACAAACGAATTCAGGGTGTCCTCATCGAGAGGCATGAGAAGATCGAATGCTGAAGGAGGATCATTTGGTGGTATATAGATCACTGACATCGAGACAGGAATCGAAGCTTCTCCTCCGAAACCGTCATGATAGAAGTCTATGTTCCCTTCAAATAGAGCATCAGTGTAGATACCCACAGAGCTTATCTCAAGTGCGAAATCCACCTCTTCTTCAGTTTCAATTGATCCCATCGCCGGATCGATACTCAACCATTCCATCCTTGGACTCAACTGCCAAACCTCAATCCTGTCATCTGCAGCGTCATCAGCTAATGCAATAAAAGTCCAATTATGTAAGTCATAATCTGAGGTAATGAATGAACCACTCAAGTCACCGTTCTCATCATCCCATGCAAAAACGAACATCGTATCGTTCGTTGTGGTATTCATCTTGTGTATTACCTGCAAGTCACCATCTGCGTGGCAAATGTAGAGATTGTACCCATCCGGATCATGCTGCCAATAGGAGAGAGATGACATTCTAAAGCCATACCTGTCGAGTTCGGCTTCGTCATCGATTTCTCCGTCATAGTCAACCAGACTTATATCCGTCGTAGTTCCGCAGATCCAGAAAGCTCCCCGATCAGGATCCCATGTTATTCCTCTGATGAATCCAACCCGGCTAATAATCGTGTCTTGTGCTTCACCATTAGTGTTAAAGGCGTAAATATCCTCCTCGTATGGTCCCCATAGCAGTTCACCATCCCATGCGAGATCCGACGTTCCCCTATCGTCATCGCCGATCTGATCGAAACTCCGCTCCAGACCACCTTCTCTATTCAATACGTAAACTTGTGCCGGGTCGTCTGCATTCGATCCGGTTACGTAGTAATTTCCGTCCACAAATACAACACCAGTTATACGCGGATCACGCAATGTGTCCGATACCTGGTGGGTTGCCCTGTTCTCAAAAGATTCAAACTCTGAAGGCACATCAACTTCTATCTTGAATGTGAGGAGACCGTTGCCCTCATTCCTTCCCGTTATTGCCTCAGTAACAACACTATCAGGGCTCATTTCAACAGAAAAACTATCGGCGTCAAGAATCAATTCACCATGATAAAGCTGTACATTCAACTCATAATCTCCCACATCCTCCTCAATAACTATCGCTTCAGAGAAAGGAAGATAACCATCAGCAGAAACAGCTATTTCGTAATCCCCCACCGGAAGATCTGCAAAAGAATATTCTCCAACTGCACCAGATAATCTATCAATTAAGTATCGGTCCATTTTCACCGCTGCGTAGCTAATCGCGTCTTCGGTTGAGGCGTCGGAAATTGTCCCGTAAAGTCGCAACGCGGGTGATTCTAACGACATGACAGCGGACATCTCTATCACACTCGCCTCGAAATCACGTTCTTCTCCAGCTTCTCCCAGTTTGATCAGCATACGTTTTTCATAGACACCTGCCTCCAAATCGATTGGTTGGAAAGTCAAGAGGATGACTTCTTCATCCTGAGCACCAATTACTCCGCTCTCAACATCAACTGAAAGCCACCTGACCTCCTCAATTCCATCATCGACAATACCAAATCCCCAACCTACATCACTGTCAATGTAGGTTGAAAACCACAAATTTTCGGTGTCGTGAGTCAACCCATAGAACGTAAATTCACTGTTATTCAGCAATTCAGATTCCAGGACTTCTATCGTTTCTTCTTCAAAATCTATTGTCAGATGATGGATAATTCCATTCTCGGTTATCGCCCAGAGAGGATCATCGTGTTCGAGCACCCAGGTCAGCGTAAGATTCACATTGTCTTCTACATCACTGATGTCGAAGACGCCTATTTCTTCACCGTTGGTTCGAAACCAGTGGATGATATCATCAGAATCCCACTCTGACAGCCACAAAAATTCTCCATCCCAGGCTATACCAGTCGGTATCCAATCCAGATCAATAGTCTGTAGTACGTTACCGTCCCTTTCTATTCGTCTAATCATGTGGGGGTTATCAGAAGTCACCCAGTAAGTCTCACCATCAAACGCCAGGCTCCAACAGTTATAGTTAACAGCGAAATCAGCATCATCTACAAAGTCTTCCTCTTCAACATCCCAGAGGTAGATACGCGGTACATTCCAATCAGCCAACATGATTTCACCATCGTTCCATGCCATTCCACACCAGCCAGTCTCCGGATAATCAAAAAAATCTAATACGTCACCGAGGTCATCTCGCCGGGGGCCTCCACGTTCCTCGCCATCAGGAGGCGCTTTGAATGAGATATCGAACTCAATATCCTCATCGCTTTCGTTGACTATGAACAACTCGACGGAAATAGTGTCATCTTGCTCAGCTGCAACTGCCAATCCGTGAGGTTCCACGTACACTTGGCAATTTCCCGGAGATGCAATGATTATTAACAATAATGTTACTGTGAGGAACGATAAACCTGTGTATTTCATTTTTTACTCCAGATGGAATTCAAATTACTTCAATAGTACTATTTTGCATAAATGCTCAGTCTTCTGTGAGCTCAGCTTAACGAAATATAAACCAGATGGATATGACTCCAAAGATATTTCAGCTTGGTGTACACCTGCCCGAAGAATCTCATTGAAAACAGTATTAACTTTCTCGCCAAGATGATTATAAACCTGCAGCGAGATCAGTGATTTTGATGGGATGTCAAACGTTACTGTCGTCGTTGAGTTGAAGGGATTTGGGAACGCAGGATAAAGTACAAATTCTGTGGGAATCTCTGAATGCTGATCCCCACCGGCGCTCTCTACCGGAATTGTGAAAGTAAAAACTTCGCTGCTTTCGGTCATATCACTGTCGTCGACAGCTTCCACCCACCAGTCGATATGAAACTCCTGAGCTCCGAGATCCAGCTCCATCCACTCTTCAAGAGTTGTCATCTCAAGACCTGCATACACTGTATCCGCAAGATTCTCAATCTCATATCCACCCTCATATCCTCTATCCATGCACATTAGCTGTAAAGTATATGAGACTGTATCGGACTCCCACTCGTTTTGAGAAGCTGTTTGCCATTGAAGATCGGTGATCCATGAGGAAACTGCAAAACCATCCTCAGGAGAGAGGAGAGAAAATGCTTCGGGGAGGTCGTTCGTGGGAAGAACAGTCAGGTCCCTGTAAGTTGTGTCAGAGTTTCGGTCGGGAGCTGAAATAATGAACATCATCTCATCTACACCATTCCAGTTCTGATCAGTTGAGATGTTCACAGTGTCATTTTCGATTGCAACCTCGCTGAAATCTCCTCCCAATATGGTAATGTCAATAAGAGAATCCTCAATTCCTGGATGGAATGTCATCTCCGAAAAGTAAGACATGGCGATTGAGAGCGATTCATCTTCAAACACGCTGGTGTCAGGCAGCGTCATACGCCAGAAAGGAAGCAGATCCGGATCCGGTTTGGTTCTTAAAAGCCACATGTCAAATGCACCGTGACCGTAGGATTGTGTCTGACCGGCAAATGCATAGCCTTTATCGAACGTCGATATCACTTCCGCGCCCATATCACGGTCCGCCCCGCCATTAATGGTTGACCATAAATCCTCACCCTCATCATCCGTCCGTATAAGCCAGAAATCATATCCGCCCTGCCCGAAGGAGGTAGTGCTCCCTCCAAGGGCAAAACCACCATCATCTAATTCAATTACTGAATTGCTTCGATCGACACCATCGCCCCCGAATGAGGTTATCCAAATTTCTTCCCCCCGTTCGTTCGCCCTTACAAGCATTATATCCTCACCTTGTCCAAAAGAATCGGATCTTCCTACCAGAGCATAACCGCTGTCAGCGGTCTGGATAACATTCCCATGAAACTCCCTGCCGCCACCATCGTATGTCGTTGACCACTCTTCCTCTCCTTGGTCGTCAGTCTTAACAAGATAGAAATTGTAGCCCCCTTCATCGAAGGAGGCGCTGCGCCCGGATACTGCGTATCCTCCGTCAAAAGTTTGGATTACTTTGGAACCCTCATCATTGTTCTCACCTCCAAAGCGTTGCGTCCACTCCTCGTTTCCTTCAGAATCTGTCTTGATGAGCCAGAAGTTATAATCCCATCCCTCGTCAGAACTATATCCAACCATCGCATACCCGCTGTCAGCTGTTTGGATGATGGAATTACAACCATCATCACTTCTCTGTATGTAGCTGAAGGTTTGAGACCATTCCTCCCTGCCGTCTTCGTCGATTTTGAGCATCCAATAATCGTATGATTGATCATCAGCCCAAGCCGTACCGCCAAGTATGAACCCACCATCGTAAGTCTGATCCATGCTGTTGCACCATATATTACCATCTCCGGCAAAGGTCTCAGACCAAAGCTCTTCGCCGGCTTTATCCGTTCTGACAACCCATCCGGCATCATTGTCATCAACGATGATCTTTCCTGCCATGGCAAATCCGCTGTCTGCTGTCTGCACAATTGAATACGCCGCCTCAGTTCCTTGTCCTCCGTAAGTCTCTGCCCAGAGCAATTCCGGCTGAGCGTTTAGTATCGAAGGGATACAAATAATAATAACTGAAATAAAAGTGAAAATTTGACGCATGGTCTACTCCCTTATTTTAAGAGCGTTACTTTTTGTGAGAAAACTCTCTGATTTGCATTCAATCTTATTATATACAAACCTGCTGAAAGGTTATCTGCGTTGAGTGTTACACGATGAATACCACCGATTTGGCTTCCGTTAAAGAGTGACATTGAATAACGTCCGGTCAAATCATACAGATTCAGTGACATCTTTGAAGTAATTGGCAATCCAAAAGTTATCGTTGTCGTCGAGTTAAATGGATTCGGATAGGCAGGATAGAGGACGAAATTCTGTGGTGTTTGTGATTCGGGGAATTGAGGAATATACAGGGGATCGCTATCGGTCTTCAGCAGCCAGAAGTCCGTACCACCATTGCCGATGGAACTTGTCGTACCGCCGATTATGTAACCTCCATCACCGGTTTTGATCACTGTAGTACCGAAATCATGATTCTCTCCACCGTAAATGCCCGTCCAGTCTACCCCGCCCTCTCTGTCGACACGCACGAGAAAACAGTCACAATTCTCCAACATGTATTCGTCATTCTGGTCACCGATGGCGCCAGTCATGACGAATCCTCCGTTCTCGAGCTGGATCAACCCCATCCCCCACTCATCGTGATCCAAATCGTATTCCTTCAGCCATTCCATCTCGCCTTCATCGTCAGTTTTGAGTATAAATGCGTTCCAATTCATTACACCCGAGTCCGGATCACTGTAGCCAATCCCACCAGCCATAGCGAATCCGTCATCCGCCGTACGTATAAGCTGCAACGGAAATGACAACCCATCTTCCACAGGGAATTCTTGCAGCCAGATTTGTTCTCCATCCTCATCTGTCTTGAGAAGAAGCGTAGAACCGTAATCTATCCCTTCATCCTCGTAGACGAGTTTCTGTCCTGCAACAACGAGATATAACGGCTCTTCACCAAAGGTAACCATCGATAATCCCCATTCACCACTATCCTCATCACCATAATGATTCATCCAATCCTCGTTGCCATCGGGTTCCACCTCGCGCAACATTATGTCATCCTGCCAGTCATCGCCGGGATAATGAACTCCTGTAATAGCAAAGTCGCCATCAGGCAAAGCAGCAATGCTCTGACCTTCATCGTATCCACCTTCACCGGCAAAATCAGTCCAGACTTCTGTCCCGCCCTCACTGTTGATTCTCCAGAACAAGGATTTACGCAGTTCTTCGCCTTCATCGACAGTAATACCTGTCATTGCATATCCACCATCACCTGTCTGGACAATATCATGGACCTCATCACGGTAGAGTTGACCCTGAGTGAGTGTCCACTCGTACTCACCATCACCAGCCACCTTGACAAGGTAACAGTCCGCTCCGCTGATATCGTCAGTTTTGTATCCTCCAAGCAGATATCCACCGCCATTGGTGGCGATCAACGCCCACAGTGAATCATTCCCTTCACCGCCATAAGCCTTAGACCACAAGGAATCTGGTTGTGCATTTAGATCATTCACTACAAGCAGAATGACAACAATTATAAATATTAACCGTTTCATCGGAAACATCCTCTTTTAATGAGCATTACTTTCTCTGAATGACTCTCTGATTTGCATATAACCTATAGATATACAAACATGCTGACAGGTTGCCGGTGTTACGCATAACATTGAATCTGGATCAACGACGTAAAGAGTTCCGAAGTCATAGTTGTATTGTTAACAATTAGAGATTACCTATCAGATCATGGCAGTTCACAGAGCAAACAGGATAAGAAAGTAGTTAATGTTGGATTAAAGTGGAATGTAATTACAATGATTAAATAAGTCAAGATTGGAGGTGGTGAGTTGTACTCAGATTCAAACGAAGAATCAACAGGCTATCTGATGAACTGGATTTCTTTCGTTAGAACGTTCTGTCGGGTTTGTAAACGGATAATGTATGCACCTGAAGCAAGGTTTTCGGGATTCCAGATCGAGAGATGACGTCCGGGCTCTCTTATGCCATTAAACAAATTAATGACTCTTCTACCTGAAATGTCATGAATGGAGAGAGTAAGTTGGGTTGCGTGGGGAATCAGGTAAGGTATGATAGTTTTACTATTGAATGGATTTGGATATGAATTTAACAGTTGAAATTGAGAAATGCTCCCATTGTTCAATTTTGAATCAGTCATCCCAAATCCGTCCAGATCGAAATCTTCAATCAGAGCGGAAATAAACTCAGCTTCGTCAATCAGCGCCTGTCCGGTTTCTTCAGTAAGATTCTCACCGTTGATGAAGGCTTCGATTGCGTTTATAAACGCCGCAATCTTATTCAGAGCAACATTCTCTTGTCCGCGGTCGAGCTTATCAATAGCGTTTTCAAGTTTGCTAATCAGCGAATTCGCACGACCCTGGTTCAAAACTTCGTCTTCAAGTAAACCATTGATAACCTCTATGAGCCTTTCAAGAAGTTCTTCCGGAGGGATCCATACTGAAACTCCGGAAATATCTACAGTAATTTCCATTTCGAACGGCTCAGAGACTAAAATGTTCAGGACTGCAGATATTGCATCTAATTCCACAGGAGTGAAGTTAATTGAAATTGTTTCATCTTCATCCGCAGAAAGAACTATATCTTCTTCAAAAAGAACCGAAAAATTATCGTTATCGATTGATATTTCTGCAATGGTAACCTCAGTAATTCCACTGTTGAGAATAGTGATTGTTTCTTCAGCAGTCCGGCGAAATTCAACGTCACCGAAATTCAGAGGATCAGGAGTAACAGATAATTCGGTTGTCTCTTCTACAGGATAAGTCAGATCAATCAACTTTAAACCGTGCGAACCATATGCGATATATGCAACATCGCCTACAATCGAAACGGCTCTTGCATCACCAGTTCTGCTTCTATAAAATGCTTGTTCAAACGGATAATTGGGATCGGAAATATCAATTACACGCATTCCAGCTTTTTGATCGGCAACATATAGATACTGATTAGAAACTGTTACCTTAAAAGATCTTCCTGGTGTATCATATTTCAGGATTTCTACCGGATTCTCCCGATCAGAAACATCAATAAATAGTAATCCGAGATCACCCATTGCCAAGTATACAATATCACCATCGACGGTCAGGTCATGTGCAAATCCCTCTGAAAGAGGAAAGAAACCGATCTCATCAGGACTTGTTTTATTCGAAACATCAATAATACGTAATCCAGCCTCTCCGTCTGCAACGAAAGCATAATCCCCGACAATTTCCACATCTTGTGCTGTTCCGGGAGTGTTAAAAGAGCCAATCCATTCGTTGAGTTCGTAAGGATCTGAAATATCAAAGATTCTCAACCCTGCACGGGATTCAGCGAGATAGGCATAATCACCCTCCAACCAGATGCCTACATCCCACCTGGGTGTGTTGTAGTGTGAAATCTCCTCTGGTTGTGCAGGAACAGTGACGTCAACAATCCGTAAACCGCTCCTGTTATTGTTTCTCGCATCAGCAACATAAACCAGATTTTCACGATAAAAAATGTCTCGAGTTAATCCGGGTGTGGATATGTAACTCAATTCAGACGGGTTTTCAACATCCGAAACATCAATTACTCGCAAGCCACCGTCATCGTCGGCAACGAATGCTGTACCCTCGGACACTATCACTTGACGAGCAACACCAGGTGTATTATAGCGACTTATCATCTCCAAACCGATTGAGGCTTCGGGGTGTTTGATAAAAAGAACTGCCAAACCGCCTTGTCTGTCTGCTACATAAGCAAGATCATCCTGAACAACTAATTGTAAAGCAATTCCCGAGGTATTGAGTTTTCCAATCTCTTTTGGTGTTGATGGTCGACTTATATCAACTACTACGACCCCAACAAATGCATCAGCGAGAAATGCCCGGTTCTCTCTGACAGAAACTCCTCGCACCTTCCCTTCAGTAATGAAATAACCAATCTCGACAGGGTTTTCTAAATCGGAAATGTCGACAATTCTCATGCCTTCAGTAAGATTAGCAATATACAAGTGATCTTCCGCCAAGGCTAAGTTTCGAGTTTCGCCTTGAGTTTCAAATATTTCTATCAACTGTGGATCAGTCGGATCGCTGACGTCAAGGAAAACTACACCGGTGGCTCCGTCAGCAACTATTGCCAAGCCATCATCAAAAAGGACATCTTGAGCATAACCGGGTGTATTGTATGTTCCAATAACTTCAGACTGATGAGGATCGGAGATGTCCACGACTATCAATCCATTTTCCCCATCGGCGATATAAGCGTAATCGTCTGCGATGACCACATCTGTGGCAAAGCCTTTGGTGTTAATGCCTGATACTTCTTCCGGATTGGATGGATCGGATATATCGATAATTCTCAGTCCCTTGTGCCGGTCGGCAACATAGGCGTAATTATCAGCGACTGTCAATCCGAGTGCATTACCGTGAGTATCTAAATGACCGATTTCTTGAGGATTTCTGGGATTGCTGACATCAACAACACGGAGACCACTGTAATCGCATGCCAAATAGGCATAGTTCCCCTTCAGGACTACATCCAGAACGTAGCTTTCAGTGTCGTAACTGCCGATTTGAACTACATTAGCCAGAGTTATACAATAGAGTACTAACAGACTAACTGTAGTTGCAATACTGATTCGCTTAAGCAAGAATATACCTTAAAGCAAGTTTTTTAGCTCAACTGAAAGAGCCATAACATGCACATCCATAAGGTGCAGAAGGGAATATAGTCATATATATCAGTATAAACAATGGTTTGAGTAAAATCAAATATGTAATTTAGTGTCTGTGTACGATAATAATTTTCGGTTGGTCAACGCTAAGTAGTTAGGGAAAGAGTCGGAAATGGGAGCTGTAGCAAGGCGCACAACAGGAGAAAACTCGTACCGTATTTCGGTTTTTCGCATCGATCACCGCCTAGATTATGATTGTGATGCAGTCAGAGTAATGCTAAGAAAGGTGGGAGCCTTCAGATAGATTTACATCTCTATCTTCTTTAATCAATCTTTTATTGGTTAGGAAAAACTAGTTAAATCCTTTAATCATCCAGAACTTCTCTTACGGCTTGTGCGAGATCTGAAAGATGGAAGGGTTTCTGTATATAGCGAAAATCTGATTTCGTGTTTCCGTGACTGTCCGGAATACGGTCTGGATGACCAGACATGAGAAGAACTTTCACATTTGGTTGGAGTACCAATAACCTCTCTGACAAATCCAGACCTCCCATTTCCGGCATACCAAGGTCCGTCAGCAACAGGTCGATATTCAAGTTTTTTTCCCAAGTTAAACGTAACGCCTCATCACCGTTAAACGCAGAGTAGATTTCATAACCTAAGCCAGTTAACATTTCGGTCGCAACTCGACGGACCGCCATTTCATCCTCGACAATGAGAACTGTTTCTGTGCCACGCTGTACCGCATTGGTCATCCCGGCAGTATTTCGTTGCACCACACCACTGGTTGCTGGCAGAAAGATATTGAATTTAGTTCCTTTTCCGATTTCACTGAAAACAGTTATGAATCCATAATATCGCTGTATAATACCATATACAATAAACAGTCCAAGTCCGGTTCCTTTGTCAGCCTCCTTGGTGGTAAAGAACGGATCGAATACCTTCTTCCTGACTTCCTCTGTCATGCCTGGACCATCATCACTTATCGTGATTTGTAGATATTTGCCAGGTTTCACAATTTCATGAGTTTGTTGATAGGATTCACCAATCAACACATGTTCAGTTTTGATGGATATTTCACCCCCGGACGGCATCGCATCCTGAGCATTTACAACCAGATTCACAATTACCTGTTCCAGTTGTCCTTTATTTATTTTGATCTTATATGGATTAGGCGTCAGGTCTGTGACAAACTTTATATCTTCATTAATCAGGCGATCAAAGAATATCATCTTCTCTTCGATAACTTCATTAATATTTAAAACCGTTGTTTGGTGGTCATTTTTCCTGCTGAATTGTAATAACTGGGTGGTGAGATTAGCCGCACTCTCGGTGGCTTTATATATCTCATCAATGTGTTTCTGTAGCTGACTCTCCTCATCTAGTTTGATTCTAAGAAGTTCAGTATTTCCATTTATTACCGTTAATATGTTGTTAAAATCATGTGCTACGCCGTTCGCTAAAAGTCCAATTGCCTCCATTTTCTGAGCTTGATACAGCAACTCTTTCAATTCTGCTGAACCTGAGGAATTTGCAAAGTAGATCAGCAAACAACCGGAGTTACTGCGCGGATTCCAGAAGGGTGATATATATATATTAAACCAGCCTCTTTTCCCATCGAGATTGGTATACTCAACTTCCTCGATCTGAACCGTATTCCCTCTATTGATTTCTCCTATCAAAAGTTCATCGGTTTTAATCAAGTTGTTTTTGACAAACGAACTCAGAAATATTAGCGATTGCTCATCAAATCTATCCGGAACGCCACTAATCATTTCTCGCAGCTTTCTATTTGTATAAAGTATTTCTCCTGAGAGACTGACTTTTGCAATGCCAAACAACGAGTCTACGGGATCACCTATTTTGAAAGGTCCGACATCTTGAGAGGTTGCTCGGGTACTGAAGTTTTCTTTGTATGTTTCTATTTCTCCAAAGCACATTTCCATGTGCGAATCTCGCTCTAAATGATCGAAAATGTTATTACAGTTTGTCTGTTCCGTCAATGGATAAGTTTTGCAGACTTCCCCAATCTAATGAGAGAATGCGTAACGATATTATGACGTCAGGTATAACGGTGAATGTCATCTTATTATACTGCTATACTAGTTGAGCAATAATCTTCTAATATCGTTTCGGATTTTTCACCAACTTTACTTGATTCAGAGTATATCCTCTCTTGTGCAAGATTACTCACGCCAATAATCTGTTTCGGTGGCTGCAAACCAAGACGGAATAGAATATTTAGTTGACCGGAAGTTGGTCTTGTGGTCATTAATATCTTCGATGTTCCCTGTTGCACCTCGATTACACTCAATTCAACCATGTTATCCACGATACGATCCCAACGCATACCAGTTTCCACTTCAACATGTGTGCGTATGTGACTACAAAGTTCATCAATCCTCTGAATGGTATCGCTATAACTGAACTCACACCAATCGCCGATGTCCCTCGTCGCCCAAACCGTCAACTTATAAGCTACAGTTGACCTGGCGTCAAATTGGACTGGTGTAGATGTGACCGGGTTCCTGTCTTCACCATTAAGGAGACAACCTGCCGATGACTGTTGTGCCTCAAAACGCTCTTCGAGTGCTTTTAGTAACCTGCGTATGAACATGCTGTTCACAATTATATTATCAGGAAAATAAAATCTTCGCTGAAGATTCTCCAGCGAAGATTCCGGTATATTGAATGGCGCTGTTAAGACAGCGAGAAGGTTGGGTAGAACCGCCAGTTCGTTCCTACTATTGTGCGATTCGGCATTATACGAACAATCAAGGAAAGGAGAATCTAAATGTTCGAGACATTTCTCAAAGAGATAGTTCATTCCGTACGATCTGCTGCTAATGATGCTGTCTCTAAGCTCATTTAATGCACTTGATAAGAAAATCGAATGAATGCTGTTGTTCAACTCCGAGAGTTGGTACAACGCTCCGCCTTCTTTAGTACTTAGATTGGATATGAATGTTGACTCTCCCGATCCATCTTCTCGGGCATCGATCAGATTAAACTCTGTAATCAACCTCCCAAGGTCATCACAATTTGATTTTTTTCGTATTTGCAGCATTAATATGATTTCACTTTCTATTTGGAAGCGCCACGATGCACGAGTAATCTTGATATTTACAGAAATTATCTGGCGATAGTATGCTCATTGTCTTATATGGGTTTGTCTAATGGACCGGGTTCCCACTTAACCTGCTTTGCCGTATATGGCAATACTATAAATTCCGGTTGAGTGAAGTCAACCACTAAATGGAATACTTGATTTTCATCATAAAATCCGTATTGCCCTTCATCCTGTTCATGGAAGGGAGCATCGATGTCCGGATCGACTCTAATTAGATCAATATCAATTTCAATTTCCGTCTCAACCAACACCCACATTGAATGGCTTTTGTACGGAGTCAATACGATTAATAATAACAAGACAACAAAAATTACAATCACTTTTTTGAAGGACATTAGAACCGCAGATTAAGATAATTATTAAAGACTGAATTACTTTGTTGAAAGACATTGCAATCACTGTACCAGAAGTAAGAGTTTGCTCTATCACATTGATTCTATTGATTTTAGAGAATTGATTGAGGAAATGTTTTGTTCTATTGAATAGAATTATTGATGAAATGTCGCATTAGGCGACTATGGAATTGGTAGGTGTCTGTAATTTCTGCCTTTATGTTTGGCGTATTTTGCAGCAGACTTTTAGAGTTTTATCTTAATCTCCATGTTAATCTCTTTTCAGATCATAAGATTTTACTTTTCTGGCTAATGTCGTTCGATGCATCACAAGTCGTTTTGCCGCAATTGTGTAATTCCAATCTGAACTGTTCAAAACATTCAGAATAATTCGTTTCTCGGTGTCCTGAAGAACCTCATGCAATATTATCTTATCATCAGGTGAATACTCTATCTGCGCAAGCACTTCCTCAGGAAGATGATGCTCTGTAATAATATTGGAGCCATGAGCAAAGAGGTACATTCTGTTGAGCACATTCTCGAGTTGACGTACATTTCCAGGCCAATCATACTTTTGCAGAGCAGCCATGACAGACGCCTTCATATTTAGTTTCTTTCCGCCATAAGTTTGGCTACATTTCTTGAGAAAATAATCTGCTAATAATGGTATATCTTCTTTTCTGTTTCTCAGAGGAGGGAGTTTTATTTCAACAACATTTAGACGAAAATATAAATCTTGTCGGAAACTGCCGTTTTCGACCAATTCAGGCAAATTGTTCTTGCCTGCAGCGATTATCCGTACATCCGCTTTCTTCACCTTGGTCTCGCCCACACGGTAATACTCGCCTTCCTGTAAAACTCTCAGCAATTTACCTTGCATTTGCCAGCTCATTTCATCTAACTCATCAAGAAATATCGTTCCACCTTCTGCTTGTTCAAAGAATCCCGCATGATCTGAATTAGAGCCAGTAAATGCACCCTTTACATGTCCGAACAATAGACTTTCAATCAACTCGTCTTGGAAAGCTGCACAGTTCAGCGCGAAGAAGGGCTTTGACGAACGGTTACTTTCACGGTGTATTATATGAGCAACAAGCTCCTTGCCCGTGCCGCTCTCACCTAAAATCAGAACTGAAATATCTCTTTCTTTTAGTAGTCGCATCAAAGTAAAAGCATCTCTTAACGCATCGGATTTACCTTTGAAATCCTCATACCCATCCGCTTGATCTAAATTCAGCCGCAAGCTCTTCACATCTTCGCGTAATACTTCGATCACATTTTCATGTGTTATAAGTAATCCAAACAGGTTCGCAAGCAGGGAGAGATAACTCCTCTCAGATTCCGTGAAAATCTCATTAGAATCTGTATGATCAAGATATAATACTCCAACAATCTCTCCGCTGCTCACGATAGGCAGGCATCCAACAGCGTGAATGTTATTAAAGACAACACTCTCTAATGAGGATAGATATTGATCGTCTGTTGCATCGTCACTAAAAACCGTTTCTCCGGAATTGAATACCTGTTCTACGATTGTTCGAGATATCGCTGCACCCTCATGAGTACCAATTTGATGAGATGCACGCTTTGATAAGCCGTCTGATTTCTGAAGTTTAAGAAATATCATTCCACGACTTGCATTTACACCTTCAATAGCGAGTTCAATGAGTCTGTCCGCCAACTTGTCATGGTCATCCAACGAATTCATCATCTCCAGAATACTCACAATTCCCTTTAATGGTGGTGTCCTTTGTGGTTCGGTAGACTTTTTTTCATTTATTTCAAATTGCTTTTTTTTCAATATAATTTCTCCTGTTGGGATAAATAAACCTCTGTAAATTCTCATTGACTCAGTAGTTACTTTTCCGGCTTCTTTTGACTGACCCCAACTACTTAGCGCCTCGCCAAAAACTTCTAAACACCTGGCGATCAAGAAGTGAGCATCAAATCTTCGAAATATCCGTATCGCAGTGCTTTTATATTTCCTTGCTCGAATTTGATCGTCCATCCTTATTGCAAGGCGAAGTAAATGGTAATTGTGGTGACCTCTTAAAAGAATATCGTTTATTCGAGTATTTGATATTCTTCTAATCTCTTCCTCAATGGTTTTATCATCTTCTTCATTTAATCCAGCTATAATCCGTAGCTCCATTGATTTTAATAATTCTATTGGAATATCTAAATCGACTATATTAACTGTCATATAGCAGTTCTTCAGATAATTCCTTGCTTTAGAAAAATCTTCAATCTCTAAATAGTAATCGCAAAGTAGAAATGATGCCATGAATGTAGAAAAAGGATGATCTGAGCTATTCATCAAACCTATACAGACGTCAATGAGTTTAGATACGGGTTTGTGCATCATTGCTCTGAATTTAATTGCCCAGGCGAGGTGCACCGTTTTGTATATATTATCATTTATACGTGTGGCAATCGGTATCGCTCTGCGAATTTTACTCATACCCTGAGAATAATTACCACGGTAGTATTCAATTCGCATGAAATCGAGTAGAATTCTACATTGGTCGATGGGTTTGGAATGCGTTCTGAAGTTTAGTTTGATGCTCTCATAAAGATTTAGTCCCCTGTCGACCTGACTCGATGAGATTAATGCTATGGATTTGAGATAATTGAACAATACGTAATATCTATTCTCGTCAATCTCGATTAAGTACTTCTCCGAATTTCCGAGTGTGTTAAACGCCTCAATCCAGTTATTCTTTTTGATCCAGAGTCTACACAAACTATTATATGTTTTAATAATCAAATGTAAATCTGTGTGGGCTGCTCGATTGTCGATGATTCGTGATAATAAGGAATGTGCGCTCTCAAAATCATTCTGGTCAGCATAAAGTTGTGCAAGGTTTAATAAGTTGATCCATTTTGTTCTGTCTTCTTTTAGTGTAAAGACCATTTCAGCATACTTCTTCATTGTCCTGGTACAATCTTCCATTTTGCCCAGGCGATGAAATCCGGATGACAGGAGAGAATAAGTTTGACAGATGAAAGCTTTACTGGACCTTGGCGGTTTGTCTAATGCCTGTAAAAGATATGGTATAGCTTCAGCATACTTTAATTCAGAATAGAGACAAGCTCCCAGACGAAAATTTGTTCGAGCTTTGTGTCCAAACTCTCTAAATCGTGATTCAGACAACATCCTCTTGAATATTCTTACAGCATCAGAGAATTTCTTTTCTTTAAGATATGCCTTACCTAATATGTCCAGAAGCAGGAACACCTGACTCGAAGAGAATCCATTGTTTTTGAGATTGAGAGCGTCCTCCAGTAATTGTGAGTTAATATCGACTTTCTGGGAAATCTCGTAGATATCAATCAATTTATCTATCTGCGCGAGAAATGACCTCGACTTACCAGCTACATTGTAATGAACTGCAATTTCACATATTTCAGTGACACTACTGGGATTGTTGAGATTTTCTTCCAGCCATCTACCTACAAGTAAGTGAAGTTGTTGTCTCCGGTCAGTTGGTATTTTTGTGTAGATCCTCTCGCGTATTATTGATAGATGGAAAGATATGTCACCTCCTTGAATCGTTAGATAACCAGATTTAATCGCTTCAAATGAAATCTCCTCCCATGCTTCCGCACTGATCTCCAATGCTGCTTTGATTTCATTGACGCCGCACTCTCGTCTTAAAACCGATAACCACTCCAGCACCCACTTGAATGGTTTAGAGATCGTGTGGGATGAAATCAGCGGATCTAAGATTATTGACAGATCTACGTTCTCTAATGCAGGATCAACGATGTAATACCGACCTGAATCTCGTATGATATTACCAGAGATCAACAGTTGACGAATAATATACTTTAACCAAGCTGGTTTTCCCTGGCTATAAGGGAAAATTATATTTGCTAATTGTTCACTGCCGCTTGCATTTGATAGTAGTTCAGATGTAAAAGAAATTGTATCCTCTAAAGTGAAAGGTAGCATTGTGCGTCGGATAAGACGATCTCTGTATGAGAGGGACGCGATTCCTTCAAGTTCTTTCCTAACTTCTAATAGCCATAAAATAGGAATCGTCGGATGATTCAGAAGTAAATCACGAAAAAGTATGGAAAATATTTCATTAGATTCGTCAAATTTATGCCAGGTTATTACGATTCCTCTACCATTTGAGAATGTCTCCAAAAGTTCTATGAATCTATGCTTAAACTTCTTGAACTCAATTGATTTAAGAGATTTTGATGAAACAATTTGTGACAGCGATTTCAGCATATCGAGAGGTCCTAAATTATTTCCGCTGATCCTTAGTGTTTTGAAGCCTTCAATTTGCATCTTTAGAGCAAACTCATCAAGAAGTGCACTTTTCCCAGTTTCATTGTCTCCAGAATACTGAAAAGCCCACTGTTCTCCTTTCCTTACATCACCAAACCTGCTTGAGAGAAAGTTGAGTTCTTTCTTTCGTCCTACGAAAGGAGACCTTAATAAATCAAGAAAAACCTTTGTTGAATGTTGATCGAATCGCTCAAACAGTGTGATAATCTCTGCAAAACTACCTGGTCTTAGAGTTGGATCAGCATTCAGGCATTTGGTGAAAAGGACGATTAAGTCGTTTGGGATTCCAACCGCTTGCCAATGTCGCCACTCAGGCAACCAATTGAGTTTTCTAAATTTGAGCGGCATTTCTCTATCATCCGAATACGGATCGTTACCCGTGAGCAGAGTGTATGCTATCATGCCGAATGAAAATATATCAGAACGGTCAGTTGCTGTGCTATTAAAAATAACCTCTGGTGCAGAATACAGAAAACTTCCGTAGGCATTACCTGCGCTGTTTTCTGTCGTGCAGTCAAATCCAAAATCACTAATTTTAACCGATGGAGATTCTGAATTTGACTTCAAACCGTCTGACCCTAACTTGACAAATATATTATTAGGCTTGAGGTCACTGTGAATGATATTATGTCGATGAACATCGAAGATTGTTTCAGCGATGTGTTTCAGAGTGATAAGTTTTGAATCAAGGCTGATGTCTGGAGGAAGCAAGTTCAACGTAGGATTTTCAACATACTCCATTGTGAAGTACGGACCATAAATCTGGCATCTGCCCCATTCGTGACCGGTCACTATCGAGGGGTGTGCCAGCCTTTTAAGATAGAGGAATTCTTTTAGAAATCCACTCATAGCGCGATCGTTCGCGAGATCTTCATGTAGT
>SDBT01006983.1_pt1 | contig 18648 bp, 19 predicted proteins | sample 2277101 | NCBI WGS metagenome assembly SDBT01 (sample SAMN10404973, study PRJNA504765) | marine sediment metagenome | isolation source: marine sediment core GS10_PC15, 103 cmbsf | place: Arctic Ocean: Southern Knipovich Ridge | collected 2010
CAAGAAACAGCAACGTTAGTATTTCCTATACAAACGATCTTACCGACTACACTTGCTTTAGCTTTAACACAAGAGACGCCGAGTGTATTAGCCGGCACGGTGGTGACTCCAGATGTTTTGGCTTTGGCTTTGACTCAGCATGCCCCAATCGTTGCTTGGGATTCTTCTGTGCTGCCGTCCACGTTGGCCTTGGCTCTAACATTAGAAACATCAACTGTTTTATTTCCTATACAAACTATACTTCCAAGTGCGTTTGAATTGGCCTTGACGTTGCAAACGCCGGTTATAGTAGCTGGTGAGGCGGTCGTTCCAGACACCTTAACTTTGGCTTTAACGTTACATGCACCTACTATTATCGTTCCATTTGACCGCACGGTACTGCCAACAACACTTGCTTTAGCTTTAGCTTTACAAGTTCCAGACGTGATGTCGGGTTACGCTGAGATAACACCCGCTATGCTCGCTGCGCTCATCGATCCGTACAGCGGAGGAGCTTGGTTATGGTTTGCTGAAATCGCAATACCCGGATACAATGCTATTCGTATCGCACGCAACACCGAAGACGTAGTTTACGCCGGAATTACTTACACCGCGAACAACTTCGACATCGGTTTGGCTCCATTGACTGGAGACGGTTCAGTACCTCGGATAATGTTGCAAGTCGTACAAGACGCAGAACATACTCTGGAAGATAAGATAAATGTGACTCAGGGGGCAGGTGGTGGAACTATTAAAATTATCAGAGCGCATGAAGATTTTCTCACTGAGTTCATCACCGCCTTGGAACAACGCGTAAGAATCTTGACTTCAGAAAGTAACACGACGCATGTGATTTTTTCTTGTGGGATTCCTAACCCTTTGATCAAAAAAATACCTACAAGACGTTATTCCAGTAAAACGTGTCCTTACGCTGCGGTAAGATTATTCAAGGGGCCAGAATGTCAATATTCCGGTGCTGACCCTACTTGTACCGGCAAGTTTGAAGATTGTCATACAAAAGGTAATTCAGCTAATTGGGGTGCAGAAATCGCCCTCGATCCTAACGCTTTGAGGATATAACTATGTGGGAAGCTCTTTGGTGGTTGTTTGTATATGTTATTTTGCCAGCCGGGTTGGGTTATCTCGGCGGCAGACTAATGGCTCCCGACGAACCAGAAGCAGAAGAACGTACTGAAGGCTATCAAAGCCGTAGTTGGGACCCACGCTCTACTCAACAGGAAGGAATACCGAGACCGAGAGCTTTGGGAGAAAACTTACATCATGGAAATATTGTCGGTAAATGGACAGACGTAGCTAACGACAGAGAGATTCTTTATACCATCGTTGAATACGGCGATGGTCCCACTAACGGTATTGGTTCAAATGTTGTTTATCTCAACGACCAGCCCGCGTCTAACTACGGTTCTGTAACGGTATATGAAAGACTCGGCACGATGGGACAGTCTGTTATGCCGGGCTTTGAGCAAACAAAACTGGAATATAAAGGGCAGGGTGAATTAGTAAAAGATATTGTTCAAATATTCACCACTCCCAACGACTTCTTTGATGACATAGAATACACTGTTACGTTCCCAAATGGCATAATACACCACCATAGGGACGGGGATACTTCCGGTACGGGAGTCACGCTTAAAGTAGAAATATCGGAACACGATGCAGAAAGCTGGACTACAATATTCAATGAGATCGTTAGCGGTGAAACTTATTCTCCTAAATTCATTAAGCACACGGTCTCTGATTATTACGCGATCAGTCGAGGTACACAATATGATATGAAATTCACCCGAACCTCTGACCCTCGCACGGTAGACCGGACGACTGACAATTTGCACTTAAAAAGTATAAGAGAAGTCATTGACGTTCCATTTACAAGGCCGGGTAAAGCCCTTATCGGTGTCAAAGCAATAGCTACAGCGCAATTACATGGTAATCTTGACGTCAAGGTCGTGCGAGAAGATAGAATTATCAACACGTACGACGGTGCCGTGTGGACATTGGAATACAGTAACAACCGTGCGTGGACTGTTTGGGACGTACTTACTCAGCCTATTATCAGCGGTAATGGAAACGGGGAAGGGGCTTATGTCATTGAACGATACGAGGGAATCGATCCTCAGTATCTGGATTTAGAGTTCTTTCACACATGGTCTCTTTTCTGTGCTGAAGAAATCCTCGACGGCTATGGTTCGACTGAACCTCGATGTGCTTGTAATACAATAATCGACGCTTTTACCGATGTATTTTCTTTAGCACATAAACTTGCAGCCGTCGGCCGTGCAAACCTTTATTGGAGAGGGGATAAACTGACGGGGTGGATAGATGATGTTGTCACCACGCCAATAGATTTAGTGACTATGGACTCCATGATGCACAAGACATGGAAAAATGGTTGGGCTATAGAAGAAGAATTGGCAGGGGTAGTGGAAGTATTTTTCAAAGATTCAAAACAAGGACATGAAAGAACCTCCGCAGAGTACGATAGCGATGAAGCCGGCGGTTATCAAAATATAGTCACAGTGGAGGGTATCGGCCTCACAACAAGAGGATCAGCTATTCATTATGCTAAATATCTACTGGAAAGAAACAGGTTGATCCGAAACACAAACAGCTTTCGAGTTCACAAAGATGGATTCAGGTATAAACTCGGCCATGTTATCCGACTTCAAAGTAAACCAGCAAACTGGGGACACGCTTTTAGGGTCGTGAGTTCTACCGCCGACACGATCACTGTTGACCGGGACGCTACGACAGAAGTAACAGTGGGTGACGTTCTTCATATACGTTCCTATGATGCAGTAACAGAACAGCCCGTGACTGATTCTTATGAGGTTGATTCTATCGTAGGACGAGTTATTACAGCTACAATCGCGTTTGATACAACTCCGTTAAAAGGGAATTTAGTAGCTACGGGGGCCGCTGGCGATATTAAACTGCGGAGGATTATAAAACTACAGGCCACCCCGGATAATTATTTCGATGTTACGGTCGAAACTTATGATGCAGAACTCTTCGACGCCGACGATATTGATCCAGACAACCCAAATATAAATTACATATATCCCGGCCCGACAACACACCTTAGCGATCCTGTAACAAGAAGGGAGTTAGACGATTTAGTTTCTCAACTGTTACCCCCCGCTCCTGACATTAATGTCCCGTGGCCAAGCAATTTAACGTGGACGGGCAGCGGTGGGGATACTGTTACATGGTCAAAGACAGATGGTGATGATGATATTACGTTTCGGTATGCTGGGACCACTAATATTATTACGCCGGACAGCACTACACTAAAATACATTTACTGGGACCCCGATAGTCCGACTGTGTTCTTGAAAACAAACCTTCTTGGTACGGCACTCGGCGCGGGTCACTGGCTAATGGCTATTAATGAAGACGGGGTCGTAAGCACCCCAAATCCGCAACAAATCATTCATGGAGGTTTGATTCAAGCTGGAACGATTACTGCTGCTTATGCACAGATAGCTAATGCTACTATTGAGACTGCAAAAATAAAAGACTTGAATGTAACAACAGCCAAAGTAGCAGGCTTTGCTATTACTCAGGGGGCATCCGGATATACTGCTGCTGATGTTTCAGTGGCAGGTTCTACAATAACGTTGTCCTCGGTGGCTTTTACAGCAACAGGGCAAGCTATATTGGTGACATGCTGTGCTAAAGCGGTCCAAGGAGCAGGAACTTCGACGTTTACGATTACGGTTCTTAGAGACGCTGTTACTATTTATACTCAAACTGGTTATCGACTGTTATGGGGGCAAGGGGCCAGTATTGCACTTCAGGTTCCGGATACTCCCGATGCAGGATCATACACTTATTATTTCAAGATGATTAGGACTGCAGGAACGATTGCGGCTTTGGTTGGAAATCGGTCAATATATATGAGAGAATACAAGAAATGAAAAATTTTGTTGTTTATGATGAATCAGGAAAAATTTTACGAACAGGCTCTTGTGGAGATAAAGATTTTTATCGCCAATGCCATGTCGATGAATATATAATGGAAGGTCAAGCAGACGATATTAAACAAAAGATTGTTGATGACGAAGTTGTAAACAAAACACCAGAAGAACTTGAAACTGAAAAACTACCTATAGTTCCAAAGTCAGAATGTTTAGCTTGTATTACAAACAAGCAATGGCAAGCTGTTTTAGATCGCATAACGACTCTGGAGAAACGGCATGGGTAGAAGAGTCTACATAATCGGTGGAGGCGACAGCCTTCGAGGATATGACTTCGACAAGTTGCGAAACGTGGAAACGATCGCGGTGAACGTGTCAGCGTTGAACGTCCCTGATCCGACGTACTCTATCACCGCAGACTCGTCCATTTTTCGCAGAATTCAAGAAGGTTATTTCAAGAGCGTGAAAACCGCGTGGGTGTTAGTGACGAATGAAGCGCATTGTACGATGAAGTGGAAGGACGGACGATTCGTGCACAAAGACGGCTTCGTCTACGACCTGTTCTGTGTAGACGTCGTGATTCGTAACGCTGGCGTAGAAGGTATCGGATTCGCTTTCAATGACTTTAAGACGGGATACAACAGCGGCTTCTGCGCCTTCCAGTTAGCTGTCTTGTTGGGATACGAAGAGATTCATCTGTTGGGTTTCGACATGAACGCTCAAGGCAGGTGTCACTATCACGAAAGATACGGTCCAAATAAAAAAATCAGCAAAGGAAATTTTGACAAGTATTATAAGAACTTCGTAGCCGCGTTAAAGACTCTTAAAGAAAAAAGACCCGATATTCGCGTGGTCTCGCGATCGCGGGTCAGCAGGTTGAACAACATTATTCAATACGAACCGTCATAAATTTTATTTTTATGATAGGAAATTTTAATGTCAAGTGGATATCCAGGAACGAGAGGTCAAGAACAGTCAAACATGGTCGGTCAAAAATTTGGACGACTTTTAGCGTTAAATTATAACGTAAAAGTATCTAAGCAAAAGCGATGTGACTGTTACTCGTGTCAATGCGACTGTAGCATAGAACGAGTCGTGAGCGGAAATTTTTTACGAAAAGGAAACACACGAAGTTGTGGATGTTTACAACGAGAAACTGTAAGTAAAATGAACGTATTGAGAACGGGTGAAAACAGCTCTCAATACGTTCATGGATTTTGTACAGAGCATAGAATATTTCGTAAAATTGTTCGTGAACGTGACAAAGTTTGTCAACGATGTGGCAAAACTAAAGAAGAGAACGGTGAAAAACTTTCAGCGCATCATCTTGATGGCGATGAATATAATAACGACCCAGAAAACGGTTCGTTGCTTTGTGTTGAATGTCATGGAATAGTAACAAGAGGTGGCAACGCGTGGAGGTCGTATGAACGGTTATAGCTCTAAGTCGTTGTGTAACAAGGGCTTATGGAGGCCTCCACAGGCCGGTGGTGCTTTTGTGAATGGTACCTGTATATTATATAAGGCCGGTCGGTTTCTGGCTTCCACCGGCCTGTGGAGGACACTGTATTATGAGTAAGCGGTTATCCATCTTGATCTGTTCGCTGCGTAAAAGAAAAGAATCACGGAACGACTTATTAAGCGTTCTTAATGTTCAACCGCAAACTGACATCGAAATCCTTGTTGAGATCGATGAAGGTCAAATGTCAATCGGTGCGAAGAGAAATTTATTGTTACAACAAGCTCAAGGAGACTATGTCGCGTTTGTCGATGATGATGATATCGTGAGTCTCAACTACGTCAATGCGATTTTAAGTGCCGTATCGACTTCACCCGACTGCTGTAGTCTCATGGGTGAAATTTCACACCGTATGTCCATACGGGTTGGAAGAAAAAAGCAACGACAAAAATTCAAGCATATATTTATTCATTCTATCGCGTACAATTATTGGTTCGAAAAGGACGAAATCTATTATCGATGTCCAAATCATTTAAATGCGATAAAGCGTGAAATAGCTTTGAAAGTCGGGTTTCCAGAAAAGAACACTGGTGAAGACTTGGCCTTTTCTACTAAAATTTATTCATTATTAAAAACTGAAGTTCAAATTAGCGGTATTTTATATTATTATTTAGCGAGTTGAAAGTATGAAGATATTATTTCATTACCCGACAAGAGACCGAAGCGAGTGGTTCAAGAAAACTCTCGCTACGTACTACGATATGATGAGCGCCGGTTGTGATTTTGAATTCGTTATAACTTTGAACAGGGACGACGTGTCCATGAACGACAGAGCGACGCGGGACTTCTTAAATTCGATAAAGAATTTGTCTTATTTGTACGGCGATCACAAGACTAAGATCGAGGCCTGTAACGCGGACGTGGACTATATCCGTAAGTGGGACGTCTTAGTCTTAGTGTCTGACGACATGATTCCAGCCGTGCAAGACTTCGATAAAATTATCGTCGAATCGATGATGAGATATTTTCCCGACACGGACGGCGCGTTACATTTTAACGACGGAGCGTTCGGTAAAGACCGGACGATCACGTTGTCGATAATGGGCAGAAAGATGTACGAGAGATTCGGATACGTGTATCATCCAGCCTACAGAAGTTTTTATTGTGACAACGAGTTCACAGACGCGGTTTACGCGCTGGGACGGTGTCACTACGATCCTCGTGTGATCATTCGACACGACTGGCACGGCGGACCGAAGTCTAAGGACGCCTTGTATAGACGCAACTCGAGCATGAAGGGCGACGAGGCCGTTTACAACAGAAGAAAATTGTTGAACTTTCCTAAAGAAAACAGTTGGAGAATGCAATGAGTGTGTCACGAGAAACAATACAGGAAAACGTGTGTCCGGTGTTGATAGAGACCGGAACTTATCACGGTGATTTTATTCAAAACATCAAAGATTTAGAGTTCGAAAAAATTATTTCGATCGAAGTCTCAAACGAGTGCTGTGAATACGCGAAGAAAAGATTTATATCAAATAAAAACGTTTTCATCGTACACGGGGATTCCGCAAAGGCTTTGTGTAATATAATTGAAAACATCGAAAAGAAAATAATCTTCGTGTTAGACGCTCATTGTTGCGATTGGGGAAACGACACGAGACTACTCGATGAAAAAGACAAACGCCGATTAACGACGTATCCGCTTGTTCAAGAATTAGAAATCATAAAATGTCATTCGCGAAAGGAACATACGATAGTTATCGATGATGTGAGATTATTTGAGTCTTATTTTTCTACTACATTAGAGAAAGTGACTGAGGTCTTATTAAGTATAAATCCGAGCTATGATATAGATTTAGTTCCTGGTTTGGACTTAAACGGTTTGTATATAAGCGACGATGTTTTAGTCGCAAAGGTATAAAATGTTTTCACAACGAGACGAAGAAAAGTACATCATACGATTTTTTCAAAATCAAAAAGGTCGATTCTTAGACCTTGGAGCGTATGACGGTAAGACGTTCAGCAACGTTCGACAACTTGCGTTACAAGAATGGGGCGGAGTGTTAGTCGAACCGATGCCGGAGATGCACGATGTCTTAGAAAAATTGTACAGCGACAAAAAATTCACGATCTTACACGTCGGTGTAGGATTACGAGACGAAACAAAAACTTTTTATAATTTTGCTGGCGACGCTGTCGGATCGTTCGATAAAGTGCACGCCGATATTTGGGTCAGTAAGGCCAGACCGTACACTGAAGAACAGTATGAAATAATATCAATCACGACTCTGTTCAAGAAAATTGGATGTGATTTCGAGTTCATAAATATTGACGCTGAAGGTTGGTCGATGAAGATACTTAAGAATCTGCCCTATAGAAAATTAACAAAAGTAAAAATGATATGCGTTGAGTTCGACGGCAATCCAGAAAAAACATGTCAAGTAGTGGCAGCCCACGGATTTAAGAAATATCATCAAACGTGCGAGAACATAATTTTTACGAGGTAGTGATGAATTTGATAACTGAAGGCGAACACACGTTCATGGAACCAAGAAAAAACGCCAACGTCTTAGACGTCGGATGTAGGAATTATTCTTTTACAAACGCGATGTTGAAAAGAGACTACAACGTCTGGGCGGTCGAACCGGATACCGATGTCAAAATTCGTGACGACGTTCTATTACGACAAGTAGCTCTCGTCAGTAGAAAAAATGCTGGAAAAGATCAGATTTTAGTTAAGTGGAGTACTGGAGAGGGAAATCATTTAACGTCAATCGGAGGTGAACGGCCACGCTCGCATACGAGGCAACCGACTCAATGCGAATCAATATTAGACGTCATGAAAGCGTTCGACATTAATTTTTGGGACATCGTTAAACTCGACTGTGAAGGTGCGGAATATGAGATTCTTTTGGATTGGCCGGGAGTAATATCTCGCCAAATAACAGTCGAGTTTCACGAGCATACGGGCGCTAACTCGGGCGGCGAAGCAACCTATAAAAAAATCATCGAGCATCTTTCTCAGTGGTACGACGTCATACAACACGTCAAAGGACCGATGTATCAGAATGGAAGACTCATGTGTAAAGCAATAAATTATTGGGATTCGTTGTTTGTCTTAAAGAATAAACCAATGCGAAGAGGATTGATATTATGAAAACCTGTGTGATAAACTTTGCTCGAGGTGGTCATTGGTATGTCAAAGGCCAAAAAAGATTAAAAGAAAATTTCCTAAAATTCGGCTACGCGGGCGACTTTTTATTCTACAGTAAAGAGTCCCAGCTCGGGTGTCCAATGCACGACAAGATGCCGTACGCTTTCAAAGCTTACGCTATTCAAAAAGCGATCGAGGCGGGTTATACCCGAATCATCTGGTGCGACTCATCGATGTATCTGCATAATGACCAGAGCTTGGGTAAGATACATCGTCAATTAGACAAAGACGGGTACATGTTGGTACTGAACGGTTGGAACACTGGACAATGGTGTAGCGACGCGGCCCTGCCTAAGCTCGGAATAACACGCGAAGAGTCGTTTGGTATTCCGCACATCATGGCGAATTGCATGGCTTTTGACATTACCAACGAGACGTCACGAGAGTTCTTGAGACAGTATCTCGCACATTCCAAGGACGGCTCTTTCAGAGGCGCTTGGAAAAACGAAAAACATTCTGCGTCGAAAGATTCACGAGTGATGGGTCATCGACACGATCAGACAGCAGGATCAGTAATCGCGTGGCGATTAGGTATGCTAAACTTACTAAAAAATTGGACGAGCTACGATCCAAATAACACCGATCTACGAATTGTTTTTATAACTCATCCAGCTTGAGGAGTTGCTATGATAAACGAGTATGATTATGAAGGTAAGTTACCTTGGTATCAAGAACACATAAAAAAAATGTTACCGTACGTTACTCGTTTATTGAGAAGAGAGAACATCGTTTTTTGGTTAGACTGGGGAACATTGTTAGGAGCAGTTAGGAACGGTAAAATGATACCGTGGGACTTTGACATCGATATAGGAATATTTCATAAAGACGTAAAACGTTTATTAGATACAGAATCTCAAATAGTTAAAAACGGCTTTAGATTTTTAGTCGATAGAAATGCAAAATACGCCCGTAAGATTAGATTCTTTACCGAAGACATTAGAAACTATAGGTCATATTTTCCTGAATATCCTAAAGGTTTTGAATTCCATATAGACATAGATCCGTGGGTGATAGAGGGTGACGTAGCTAAAGCGACGTTCGATATCTCTAAAATTCACACCATGAAAGAGTTATTGAACTTAAAAGAAATAGAGTTTGAAGGCGATATGTACTCCTGTCCTGATAATCCAGAAGAAAGCTTAAACCGACTGATAGGCTGCGATTGGAAAATTCAAAAAGTTTCGAGTGGAAACATGATATACATTCAACGTTATGATTCAAAAAATACCGATATTTTAGAAAAGGTCAAAAAACATGCAATTTGTGACTGATGTATTCTGGTTATTATTTTTTCACATGATAGGAGACTTCGTGTTTCAAAACACATTTATGTATGAGCGTAAATATGACAGTAAATTTTCGATGTTCTCGCACTGCATTTTATGGACTGGTGCTATTGCTTTTGGTTTTTTCTTTCTCTGGGACGTTTCATTGAACGTTTATCAACTGTCTTTTTTATTCACCGGTCATTATTTAATGGACTACTTTAGGCACCCTTTCGTAAAAGAAGACAAAAAAGCAACGATATTCGATTTTGATTTTTTCTTTCACATTATGCAATTAGTAATTGTTTACAGGTGGGCCTTATGACGAGTAACAAGATTTATTATATCGCGGGTGTGTGGGATTTATTTCACGTAGGGCACCTTAACGCTATTAAAAAGGCAAGAAAAATAGCTAAGTCAAATACTCTTATCGTAGGAGTAGTCACTGATTCATCTGCTAAAGAATATAAGGGGTTCGCTCCAATCATATCCTATTTGCAGAGAAAAACGATCATCGAAGCTTTAAGCTTCCCAGATCGAGTAGTAAGACAAAACGATCAATTCAACGTAGAACAGATGAAAAAACTCAAAGTCAACGTTGTCTTGTTAGGAGATGATTGGCGAAAAAAGATGCCGCCACACTTAAAAAGAATGTGTTCAGTCATAAAAATCATATACTTACCGAGAACGAAAAGAATAAGTTCTTTTTTAATTAAAAAAAAGATAAGGCAGTAATGAAATGAAATTATCGGTATTAGTATCAAGTATTATCGAACGTCAAGCTTATTATCTAAAACGAATGTTATCGATTTTAGAACCACAGCTGACGTCTGATATCGAATTAGTCATTGAAACAGACAACCGAGAATTGTCAATCGGTGCAAAACAACAGATACTTCTTGAGCGTGCGAAGGGTGACTATCTTTGTTACGTCGACGAAGACGATATCATACCCGCTTATTATATTTCTGAAATATTAAAAGCGATAAGATCGCAACCAGACTGTGTTGGAATAAACGGAATTATTACTCATGATGAAAAAAATCCGTTTCCATTTTATAATTCGATTCGATACGATCATTGGTATAGCAACGATAAAGGGCACTACAGGTGTCCGAATCACATGAACCCAGTTAAAAGAGAACTGGCTATTCAGTCTCACTTTAAGGACGCGTATCACGGTGATCACGAGTATTCGATGATACTACACCCGTTGTTGAAAACGGAAATCGTGATAGACAAGTGTATGTATTTTTATTTGACTAAATCAAAATGAATGATTGGATAATAGTAAGCTACTACACGATCGGTACTTTTTATAAAGACCTCGCTAAGCGTTTCGTCGAGTCTTTGAAAAAGCACAAAGTATATTATTACGTCGAAGGAGTTCCGAATCTGAACGACTGGGGTAGAAACACGAACTATAAACCCTCCTTTCTTTTGAGAATGTTAGAGAAGTTTCCCGACAGGAGCTTGGTATGGATAGACTGTGACGCCGAGCTCTTGCAGTATCCGACGCTGTTCGACTCGTTGGACTGTGACGTCGCCGCCCACGAGTTCGATCGTCGTCTTTACCAATCGCGTCGCGAAGACTGGCCCAAAGAGTTGTTGAGTGGCACGCTTTTTTTAAGAAACAACTCGTTGGTTCAAGAAATCGTAAAAAAATGGAAACAAGAGTGTGAAAAGAGTCCACAGGTCTGGGACCAAAAGTCGCTTGAAAAGGTGTTAAACGGCGACTATCACCGGTTACCGGCCTCATACTGCCAAATTCATAGACTGATGCGGGTGGTGAAAAATCCAGTCATCGTACATTACCAAGCCTCTCGACAAGTGAGAAAGAATCACGGAAAACTGATAGGAAGCGCGCCCGGGTCCTTTCCAATAGGAAGCAGTTGAATTTCGCCACGCCGAGGCGCGCTTTTTTTTTTCAAAAATAAATCTCAAAATATTCCTAACTTTTTTATTTACAAATGACTTGCGACTTGTTATAATATATCGTATAATAAATGACAGGACATAAAAATGAACCAAACGGATCTTATCACTCAACGATTCATCGAACCGCTTAGTGAAAATACTAAGAAATTGTTAACACCGATCGAATTCATGCCCAATGATCGCCTTCATGTGGAACTCGACGACGAAGGAAAGAGATTTATTCTCAGCATGTTTGCGATTAAGATTGACGGTGAACAAACGAAACCGTCTTGGGGCACGAGAAAATTTATACAACGGATTCCTGAAAGAAAAAAACTATGGGACCCACACGTGGAAAAATGGAAAGTCGCTGGTACCGATTTTACGGCCATTCTCATAAACGGTCTTTGGTCTCCCGAGAGTATGACCTTTACCAAAGAGGCGAGAATTCTGTATGAATATTTACTTTTTCGTTTTCTCAAGCAGACCGACAATTCTCGAATCAAAGCTGCTTACAAATTAAACGGTGAAATACCCGAAATGCCAAAAGATTTTGTTGATCATCCAACTCGTCCTCTTATGTCGTTTCAAAAGGTCTGTCTCGTTACTCAACTATTTGAAGACGGCGCTAATGAATGGATGGAACAAGGAACCGGAAAAACTCCAATAATCATATCGCGTATCTGCTACGAGGCGCATCGTGTCTATAAAAAAGAAAAACGAATGTATCGCGCGATTATCGTAGTACCGAAGAACATGAGAATAAATTGGCGAAACAAGTTCATGGACTTCGCCACTCGAACGGGAAAGTTGACCGTTTTACGCGGAGGTAAACTGACTCGAGTCAAGTTGATGGTAGAAGCGTTCAAGTCCGATGAAGATTCAGAATACACAGTCGTGATCTGTTCTTACGACGCAGTTCTGCGGTCTTGGGAAGCTCTTCGAATGATCGAATGGGATTTATGCACGCTCGACGAAGCCCACATGATTAAGAGTTACTCTACTAAGCGTTGGAAAAAGATAAAAGAATTGCGAGAGTTGTGTAAATGTCGAACGGGTTTGACTGGCACGCCCATCGCTAATAGCTTGTTTGACGCGTGGACTCAGCTTGAGTGGCTTGGCGAAGGTTTGAGTGGATTTACTAACTATAAGGCCTTCAAGTCTTACTACGGGAAATTCATAAGAGTCGACGGTAATCATCAACGAGAAATTCTAAAGGGTTATCAAAATCTGCCCATCTTGCAGGAACGTTTTTCTCGCCTTTGTTTTATGGTTACTCTCAAGGAAGCGTTACCGGAGTTACCTGAAGAAACGTACGACATTCTTGAGATCGAGATGACGAAGTTTCAACGAGACTGTTATGTGAAGCTTCAAAAACAGTTGGTCATTGAGATAGAAAACGAGTTGACTAAGACAAAAAACAAGCAATTGACCGCGACGCACATCTTGACCAAGTTGCTTCGCTTGTCGCAAATAACCGCGGGATATTTGAAATGGGACGTTCAATTAAACGAAGAAGGCGAGGTGCTTAATCCGGATGCGCTATACGAAAAGATAGAACCGAATCCAAAAATAGAAGCAATCGTTGAGCTTCTTAAGAATAAATCTGAAAAAGAAAAAACGATTATATGGACAAATTGGGTAGCAGTCATCAAAATGCTCGACAAACGACTCACTCAAGAAAATATAAAGCACGTCACGTACTACGGTAAGACGAGCGACAACGATCGACAGATCGCTCAAGACAGTTATAATATGGACCCAAGCGTAAAAGTATTCGTCGGAAATCCGGCATGCGGTGGCGTAGGTCTTGATCTATGGGGTCATATTCCTGAGTGGGACGACACTGAAAAAGATCACGGCTGCAATACTACACAGATGCTTTACTATTCACAAAATTGGTCGATGATCCATCGCACTCAAAGTTCAAAGAGAGCTACAAGAATGGGAACCCGTGTGTCGGTTCAAATAACGGATGTAATAGTGCCGAAGACGATAGACGAAGAAATAGCGATCAGGGTACTCAACAAACAGATCACAGCCATGAAGTTACAAGACGTGAGAGTAGTGATGGCAAGAATTCTCAACGCGGTTCCAGACATAGGAGACGACAATGTCTAAAGTATTTATCATAGAGCCTCCGAAGCAATATTTCGATCTATCTTCTACCAAGAAGTTTGGTGAGATCGTTTACGTTTTCGGCCACGAAGATCGTCGCTGCAGTGCGTGGGACAGCGTCAAATTTGGCCGAGTCGTGTTAAAGCGTCTCAAGGCTCTTGATTTTAATAATGACTGCGATTATATATGTATCGTCGGTTCGATGCTGACCGTGTCGATATCTGTCATAGCTATCGCTCAACACTACAGCATATTTAACGTCTTGTTGTTTCACAGCATAGATAACTTATATGTGCATAAACAATTTAATCTACTCGATTGGATGGAATAATGGAACAAAAAATAGAGCAACTCTTGAGTCTACTTAAAGAATACGACAAGATGAAACAGATTTATTTGTCGTGTTATAAGTTACTGGCGGTCATACGGGACGAGTTACGTGCGGGTAAGTACCAGTTAAAAGACATGGTTAACTTTATCTACGTCGTACGAGAAATTTCAAAACTTACCGACGATCTTCGCAAGGAAGCAGACGGCATCAATCATATTTTTGAAAACACGACGTGCGCGCTCTACGTGTCGTTGAACGAAACGATTCCGATAAGAGCGTCTTTAGCCACGGGAAGTCCCGACTTGAGGCTGGGCGTCAACGTTCCAAATCGAAAAAAAGAGCCCGAAAGATTTCAAGCATTGATGGACTTTTTTGGAGTACCGGCTGAGTCGTTCGAAGCAAGAGCCGTAAAGCCTTATTGGCCCGGTATCTGTGAACAAGTATCAATGTTGGCTGAAGAAGGTAAACCGTTGCCACCGGGCATCAATCCTGAAGACACTTATCCGACTTATAGCGTAAGAATCAGATCGACTCGAGATATAGACGAGTTGGTCTTAGACATAGAAAACATTCACATCTTAAAAATGACCAAAAGAAAGGAGGTAAAGGTCATCAACGATCTTTTGACTACGAAAAAATAAACCAATGAACAATACACAATGAAAGGAGTCATGAAATGGCGAAGAAGGATCATTCCAAAGACATCACAAAAGTAAATCCTGCTCAACAACTACCCGAGTATATGGAAGATGAAGAAGTCTTAGGTCTTGAGATTCTCAAACAGTACATCATCCCACCGTTCATCAAGATAGTTCAAAAACAGGCGTCAGACGAGTTGCTTCAATATTTTTCGGCAGGTGACGTGATACTGTCGCCGGCCAACGCAATGATCGCTGAGATGCCTCGCAACAGCAAGGGTAAAGTCATCGAAGGTTCTCGTTCGACTTTTCAAATCGTTCCAATCTTGTTCTATCCTGAGTGGTTGACTTGGAATCCGATTGAATTGAAGGGCTCTGAACCGGCGATTCTATATCGCACGATGGATCCGAACGACCCGGTCGTGGCAAAGGCCCGTAGTCCACAGCTTCGTAAAGAACCGCATCCAACGAATCCAGAATTTAGCATACGACACGTGGAGCATCTAAATTTTGTCGTGATTCTATATGAACACGGGTTGGGCGCCGAACCGGCTGTTTTGTCGTTTTCTCGAAGCGAGTGGAAGTCTGGCAGCAAGTTCGCAGGTCTCATTAGGATGCGTCACGCGCCTATATACGGCTGTGTGTTCGATGCAGTCGTATCTATGCGCCACAATCAAAAAGGTGATTGGTACGGATTCGATATGTGCAATCCTGAAGACTCCCCGTGGGTTCATGAAAAGGAGTATAAGGATTTCAAGGAACTTCATGAAAAATTCAACAAGTATCATAAAGAACGAAAACTGCAAGCCCAGTACGACGTGACTGCTAACATAGACGACGACGCAGCATCGAAACCCAGTGGCGAATTTTAAGACTTAGCAAGTGCGACGGCGGCGTTTGTCGACTCGAAAAGGTCGTCGTCGTTTATTCTTTATTCATGGACGAACGACAGCTTCAAAGTATTTCTGTGTTGGCCGAGCTTGAACGTTGTGGCTGCAAATACGAGTTTGCTACTGAAAACGAAATACGAGTCTTGTGTCCGTTTCATGAAGACAAACATCCGAGCTGCAGCATCAACGTTAAGAAAAATCTTTTCAAGTGTCACACCGCCGGTTGTAAAGCCAAGGGCGACGTACTCACCTTTTTAGCTAAACTCTTAAAAACAACTCGACGGGTCGTGTGGGAAGATTTGTCAAAGCGTTACGATCTTGAGATTGTGAAAATAATTGACAGTTCTGCGATCGAACGTTGGCATGAGATGATATGGACCGCGAAGCCTTTACTAAAAGAGCTATACGATAGAGGCATCACAGACGGAATCATTCGACATTATAGAATAGGATACGACAACGGTCGAATATCTATTCCCATTCCAAATAAACACGGTCTCGTTGTCAACGTCAGACGCTATCTACCCGGTGCGCCCGGTGCTGAGAAGATGAAGAACAAGCGTGGACACGGTCAAATACGTCTGTTTCCACTTGAGCAGCTAAAATATGAAACGGTCGTATTATGCGGTGGCGAAATAAAGGCCATAGTTACTGCGTCAAAAATGAATAAACACAACATCGGTGCAATTACGGCGACTGCTGGCGAGGGTAATTGGCATCCGTCTCTTAGCAATTTTTTCAAAGATAAGCATATCTACGTTTGTTTTGACATAGATAAAGAAGGCGACAAAGCCGCTGACATGATCTGTGCTTGTCTTAAAAAAGACGCCGCGTCGATGCATAAAATAGACCTACCGCTCGACGTCGACAAGTATCCTAACGGCGATTTGAATGACTATTTTGGCGTTGAAAAAAAGACTACAGCCGACTTCTTAAAAGTGATCGCAAGCACGCCTGAATGGGAGTCAAAATTTCAATTGGACGTGGACGACAGCGCTGAGATAGTAGAACTTCATCTCAATCAAGCGTCGCGGGCAGAGTACACGGGTAAACGAATCAAACTAAGAGCCACTGTATCAGCCATGGACACGGCTCCATACGTGATACCTAAAAAAATACGCACTACTTGTACGCGTGATCAACAGTGCTGTGCGGCGTGTCCCGTGTTTGTACACACCCCAGACGAAAATGGAATAGTCGTGATGGAGCTTCATCCAGAGTCACCCGCCATATTAGAAATGGTCGCAACTTCAAAAAGTTCTCAGCGAGAGGCGTTGATGGCCGGTCTTAGAATACCTTTGTGTAAGACGGTAGAATTTTCAGCCTCTGAGTATTATAACGTGGAAGACGTGAGACTCTCTCCGCAGCTTGAGATAAGTTCACGCGCGGTAGACGACGTATTACAACCCGCTCTATGCGTGGGTCACGGTCTTGAGACGAATGAACACTATGAATTCAAAGGTCGAATGTATCCACATCCCAAGACTCAACAATCGATCATTTTAATAAGCGAATCGAAGACGACTTCTGACGCTTTGTCGAGCTATAAACCTTCGAGTTCAAGCTTGAATGAATTAAAAATATTTCAACCCAAAGAATGGACAGTCGAGTCTATCGATGAAAAATTAAAAGAACTGTACACGGACCTTTCTGCAAACGTGACGCATATCTTTGAAAGACAGCCCTTACATTTCATCATCGATCTTACTTATCACAGCGTATTGTTGTTTAATTTCGACGGTAAATTGACCAAAGGTTGGGTCGAAACGCTCATCACGGGCGACAGTTCTCAAGGTAAGTCAGAAACGATAATAAGGTTGATGAAGCACTACGGACTCGGTGAAAGAATCGAGTGTAAGAACGCTACCGTCGCGGGACTCTTGGGCGGTCTGCAACAAGTGAGCTCCGGTAACCGATGGTTCGTCACGTGGGGCGTGATACCCACGCACGACAAACGGATCGTGATACTTGAAGAAATAAAAGGAACGAGTACCGAAGTAATCGGTAAACTCACCGACATGCGTTCGTCAGGCATCGCTGAAATACCTAAAATTGAGAAGAGACGCACGCACGCCCGGACGCGATTGATAATGGTCAGCAACCCAAGAAGCGATGAGCCGCTGTCGGCTTATAATTATGGAATCGAAGCGGTTAAAGAATTGATCGGCGGTCTCGAAGATATCCGTAGGTTTGACGCGGTCCTTCTCACGTCCGCCGAACAGATTTCGGTAGACGTGCTGAACAAGTTGCAACAATATCGACCCAAAGTCGAACATAAACACGTCGAAAAGCTGTGTCACAGCTTGATTCTTTGGGCGTGGACTCGAACACCCGAACAAGTCATTTTTACGTCAGAAGCGATAGACGTGATTCTATCAGAAGCGACTCGACTGTGTTCGATTTTTACTGAAAGAGTACCGATCGTAGACCGAGGTTCGATGCGATTCAAGATAAGTCGTCTCGCTATCGCTTTAGCCTGTCGAACATTCTCTCATCATAAGCTACGCTCGGTCATAGTCAAAAAATGTCACGCGCAATACATCAGCAATTTTCTTGAAAAAATTTATTCAGAAAGAATCTTCGGCTACCGAGACTTCTCTGAAGGAGTAAACATGAGCAACGTGTTGCTTAATCCAGATTTGCTGAGAAAGAAAATCCTACAGACTCCGTTTCCAAACGACTTTACACAACAGTTGTTGTATACCAACGATGTTGGATTTCGAGACATCAGCGATTGGTGTGGTTGGGACAAAGGAAATACTATCCAACTGCTGTCTTTTTTCGTTCGTAAGAACGCCTTGCGAAGAAACGGCCAAGGGTATAGAAAGACAGCAGCGTTTATCACCTTCTTAAAAAAATTACTTAAGTCGAAAGAAATGAAGACGAGCAATCGACC
>SDBT01006984.1_pt1 | contig 18644 bp, 15 predicted proteins | sample 2277101 | NCBI WGS metagenome assembly SDBT01 (sample SAMN10404973, study PRJNA504765) | marine sediment metagenome | isolation source: marine sediment core GS10_PC15, 103 cmbsf | place: Arctic Ocean: Southern Knipovich Ridge | collected 2010
TGGTTTGAGATTTGGTTGGCTTTCGATGTAGATGGTGATGGTATTGATGAGGAGATTGTGGTGGACTTCCATAGGGAGTCTAGGACTATTCTCAGCATTCGGTACAACTGGTATGAGGATATGCACCGACCATACAGGGTTGGAGTGTACTTCCCTGTAGAGGGTAGGATCTATGGTATCGGTATTGGTAAGCAGAATGAGCAGTTTCAGGAGGAGATTACCACGATCCATAGACAGAGATTGGACAACGCAACCATTGCTAACATGAGGATGTTTGCCATTAAGAAGACATCTGGGTATGGACCGGGTGAACCGATCTTCCCTGGTAAGATGTTCTTTCTTGATGATCCATCTAAGGATATTCAATCGTTGCAGGTTGGTGAGATATATCAGAGCTCTGTTGCAAACGAAGAGATTGCAATGAGACAGAGCCAAATGAGAACAGGAGCCAATGAGGTTATCCTTGGATTGCCACAACAAGGTACTCCGGGTACGGCTACAGGAGACTTGGTTAGACAGCAAGAGGGTACAAAGAAGTTTGACTTAGTTCTAAAGAATGTGAGGCGTTGGTATGGATTGCTAGGCCAAGATGTTATTGCGAACTTCCAGCAGTTTGGAGATCAAGATAGGCATTGGTTCATTGAAGGAGAGAAAGGAGAATGGGTTGAGAGGTTGCTTCAGTTACCTGGATTACTGGTGACATATGGAGCCATAGTAGAATTGACAGTTAGTGATACTGTTAGTAACAGGTCCGTCGAGCGTCAGGAGTGGTTGCAGATCTTCCAACTCTTGACTACTCATTATGGACAGGCACTCAACTTGAGTGAGGTAATGGTTCAACTTGGTGGTGATCCCAAGATGATGTTGACCATCGCACAACGAGCATTGATGGCTTCAGATGAGGCTATCATGCGAGTACTGTCTACATACAACGAACCTAACAGTGAGAGATTTACCCTAGGCGGGGGACAAAATGGACAAAGCCAAATTGGCCCAGGTGGAAATGGAGGACCTTCAAACTCTCCGCAACAGGCCGGAGTGGAAAGTGTTCCTCAAGGTGCTACGCCAGTGGGATCAGCAAATGGTGGAGCAGGCATTGGCGGCAACTGAGGAGAAGGACATTATTAAACGGCACTACCAATATGACGGATTTTCTACAATATGGACCCTAATTGAAAAAGAGATTGGAGCACTAGACGATGGTACCAGAACTAGAAGTGGACCCAGTAGAGCCAGTGGACAGCTCAACAGATCCAGTGGACCCGGACCCGAACCTATTAGAGACAGAGCCAGTACCGGATGGACAAGTTACGATAGATCCACTCCAAAGCCTTACTCACCCGGCATTAGTAGGAAAGAGTCCGGCGGAGATTGACGCTCTCTTTAGGTTGGCAGAGGATACAACTAGAGAACAGAGGGTACAACTAGATTCAATTCAAAGGAGTGCTCCGGCCCAGCCAATAGTACCAGTGGCTCCAGAGCCGGAAGATCCAAATGAGTTCTTTGCAAACCCTCAAGCATCTATTAGGACTGAAGCTGGTAGGGCAGTAAAACAAGAGATGGAAGAGATGTTCAAACCATTTCGTGCAGAGATGGAAGAGAGACAGGGAGAAACTGTTAGGGCAAGGTTGAGGATTGAGATTCCAGAGTTTACAAAGTATGAAGCACACATGGATTTCTTGTTGAAGCAGGGCAACTTTCCCAATCCTAATGACGAAGGATTGTTGAAGATGTTGCACTACACAGCTAAGGGTTATGCTCTTAGTGACGAAGCCGCAAACAACGGAGCTAGTACTACAGTGCCAGAACCTCGCGTACCATCACCGGCACCACCGCAGCATAGGCCAAGTGCTACACCATTGCCTGCTGCACCGGCAGTGAAGTTGGCTCCTCTTACTGAAAATGAAAAGAGGATGATGACTGAGTTTGGCATGACCGAAGCTGATTATAGAGCATATGGTAGTGCTGAAGTAGATGAAGTGTTGACGATGGATCGTGGAGGCACTGATGGTTGACAAGACTGATGTAGAGGAAGCAGGTCGCGTTGCTTTGTTGGCCCTGGAAACGGAGGAGACTGTAGAACCGACTGCCTCGGATGCTGAGAAGATAGCTGAACGGGCAAGAAAGAAAGCTAGGTTAGTACAGGTAATGGACAAGGGCTTCCTGCAAACTAGACTAGCAGAAGCTAACAAGATAGCCGATGGCTGGGTCGGACTTTGGGTTCGTGATACAAACGAAGATGTAGCCAGGATGGATGCACTAGGTGCAGAGCTAGTTACCGACGACAAGATAGGTGGATTGCATGGAGCCGGTGATGGTAGAAAGAGGGTGGGGGATTTGATCTTGATGAGGATGCCCCAAGATGATTACGAGTTGATCCAAGAAGTTAGATCGGAACAAAGATTGGCTCGTTTGGCAAGAGGTAGAAAAGAGTACGTTAACCAATTCAAAGATGGTAAGGGTGGTGGGTTAAGCTCTACCGTCGATGAGAGTATCCGACATTCATAGGAGAGGTTGAAATGCCTTTTAGAGCACAACCGTCTCAAGTCGGTGCCGGAGTACCAGAGATCCTTGACTATGTTCCAGAAGCTACCGCAGTGTTTGAAAAGGGTGCGCTTATGGCCCTTAATGCTGGAGAGGCTGAGGAACATGCTGGGGGTACAACTGTAACTGGTGTACTTGGCATTTCGCTTGATGGAACTACTGCGGCTGGAGTTGCTTCCAGTCCGTCAGGCGAATCAAGTGTTGCAATTGCCAATCGCCGGACTCGGTTTATCTTCCAGGCTTATGATGCTGGTGCTCCGATTACCGATGCGAGCGCAGTGGCTGTAAATGATATTTATGGCCTGATTAAACATTCGGACAATGTTTGGTATGTGGATCTTGATGACACGACCAATGATTTGGTTCAGGTTGTTAAGGTGATTCTGCCGAATGGTCCGAATGCAACGGATCTTCTGTTGGTGAAGTTCCTTGAGTCCACACTTGAAATCCCATAGGAGTAGATAATGATTGTACGCGGAGACTTCCGCCATCTGCTCCGGCCTGGACTGAGAAGTGACTTTCGTGATGGTTACGATCAGTACCCGCTAGAGTACGATCAGTACTTGAGAACGGGTTCCCAGGATAGGGCAGAGATTGAGGCGGTAACAATGGCCGGCCTCCCGCAGATGGTTAAGCGTGGAGAGGTTGAGCCAGTGACTTACATTGATCCGGCTATCAGCGATAAGACCATTTACGTTGATGATGAATATGCACTTGGTTTCCAGGTGTCTAAGCGGACAATGGAAGATGATCTGTACGGTAAGGCTCGTCAGAATGCTAAGTGGCTCGGTCGTAGTGCTAGACTGACTCAGGAATACTTGGCGGCTGCGTTCCTTGATGATGCCTTTACCGGCACAACGTTCACAGGACTCTTTGGTGAGGCTCTGATTGCTGATGACCATACGTTCCTTAACACTGCCGGAACGTGGACGAATCTGGTTGCTGGTAATCCACAGCTTAGTGTAACAGCACTAGAGGCTGCACTTGAGCTTGGTGAACAACAGAAGGATCAGAATGGTGATCCCATTCCGATTATGTTGTCGAAGCTGGTTATCAACATCCAAGATGAGAATACGGCAATTAAGTTGCTTGACTCTGATATGGAACCGTTTACATCTGATAATCAGGTGAATGCAATTAGGCGTCGGAAGCGTAGTCTGACTTATATGGTTAGTCATTATAAGACTCAGACTGGTCGAGACTGGACGATGCAGGACCCGTCCCTTATTGACTCGCATTTCTTGTTCAAGGTTAAGCCTGAGTTTAGTGATACGTTTGACTTTGAAACTTCGGCCGCAAAGTTCATGGGTCGTCAGCGGATCAATGTGTTTGGCTATGACCAACGGGGCTGGATTGGCTCCAATGCACCCTAAAGGGGGGTATCATGGGACAAACACACACTAGTCTTGCATGGAAGTCAGCGACTATTACAGGTGGATCAGCCGGTGATTTGACGGTAACCGGAATTAAGGTCACTGATAGGTTGTTGACTGCTGTTGATGTTAGTGCTGCCGACGCGGATCTTGTAGACGAGTTTACCATTACGGCAGCCGATACCATTAACAATGTCGGTGGTACTGATACTACTGGCATGGTTCTTCTTGTTCAGTGGATTCCGTCAGATGTTCGTGGTGGAGATCTGAACGAAGCTTAGGGGGTGATATGAGACGCACCGCGCTACTAGTCGCAGCGCAGTCTTATCCATATGAGGGGCCTTGGGTTCCTCTTGGAAGGCGTGGGGGATGGAGAATTATACCGGAGCATGATTTCTTGGGTGGCGTAGCAATTGAAGTTATCGACGGTACTTCTCCCCCGCGTCGGATAAGTCTAAACTCAGAGCCAGTAGAGTTTATAGGAGAAAAAGCTAGGGCAATCATCCTAGACGGAAACACTCTTGATGTGTTGATTACTGTCAATATTGAAAGGACAGATTGATGCCAGATGCAGTATTGGGGCTCGATCTTGACGGGATGAGAGATCTAGTTCGTATTGGACTAGGTAATCTAACTGATGCGGATATGCCCAATCCTCGGGTAGATCTTCTACTTAACATGTCTTTGTGGTCTATTGAAGATAGACAGTGGTTTAAGAACAAAGAGTGTAGGGTTACGATTCCTCTTGTTGATGGACAGTGGAGGTATGGGTTGCCTACTGGTGGACCCACACTTGATGCTATTATCACAGTCAGCGCCTTCAACATTGAGAATGGTCAGAGCAGTCTGCTGGATAGGATGAGCTTTGATTACTACGCAGAACACTTTGATCATGGTGCTATTGACGGTACTGCGGCAGATTATATAGACAGGCGTGGACAACCAGAGAAGTTCTTTCGAGAAGATACTAGCATCTACGTTATGCCTGTGCCGGATGATACACCAAGAACACTTGAGTTGTTGATGTGGAAGACTGTGGCAAGTCTTGTGAGCGGATCAGACAATCCTGATCTTCCCCGGAATTGGCATGAGATCATTGTTGAAGGTGGTATTACTCGGGGACACTTCTACAACCAAGACTACAATCTGGCTAGGCAAGCTGAGAACTTTAGAACTGGACATGAGAGACAGGCTGCGATGGACTTTGCGAAGGAAGAACGGAACTCTCGTTATGCTGGGGTTACGATTCCTACGGATTGGCCTGAGTAAGTGGCTGACTTTGTTGAGAATTTTGGGCTCCAAACCACAGGACAATTCCCTACTGGTTGGACTGAGGTTGTTGACAAGGCAACTTGGGATGTAGAGGTAGATGGTGGATCTCCAGGTGGTAAGAGATTACGTGGACGTACATTCGTAGCAGATGATAGTGGTGATTGGAACCTTGCCCGGTTGGATTGGACTGCAATCGGGGATATGGAGAACTCAGATACTTATCTAAACTTCTTCAACCCACACGTAGCAAAGGTTGGTATTAGTATTAGAGGTAGTCAATACTTTGCTGGGTTTCATAATGACTTAGTACATGATGAGCTTGAGCTTCGCTTCAACAATACTACGAAGCTTGTAGGTGCATCACTCTCAAGGCCGGATTGGATTAGGGTTCTTGTTGATGGTAATGATTTTAAGATCAAAGGTTGGAATGGAACACAAGGTAATGAACCAGCTTCGTGGAACATTGAGCACACCCACGTTGGTGGTGTTCCGGTTTCAGGACCTCTGGGGATTGAGGTTGGCCGGACTACAAGTAACAGCACAGTTGAAACTTACATTCATGAGATTCAAGTTAGCAGGCTGGTTGATACACCACCAGTAGACATTGACGACTTAGAACAGGCGACTAATCTTAAAAGGATTTGGAGAACACAAACATCAACTTGGGGAAATCTACTACAGGTACTTCCCCCTGGTTTTCCACTACGGGACGCAAACCTGTTTGATGAGGTTAAAGGTAAGATCTATGGTATTAATCTTACTAAACCTCCTGGTGCAGGACTAGTAGTTGACACAATACCAAAGGCGGCTGAGCAAGAAGTAGAAGGTCGAGTAATGTTTGACAGTATTGAGGGTGGCTTTAGTTGGTCAGCATTTTGGAAGATTGAGTGGGCTAAGGCTGGTCTTATTGCTTGTGGTGATGGAATCTATGAAGATGATCCTAGTCTAGTCTCTGGTGTGTTTGCTTGGATGGAGACATCACAACCTTGGCCTTATAGTCCATGTGATGATAAAGGAAAAAATGCAGGACTCTTTGGTGTTAGTGTTGTAGCTAAGGGGAACACAGTATTTGAAACATCCATTACGGTTCCTGAGTTTGGGGTAGCGGTTCGCAACTGTCCTATCAATTGGATTGGGATGAAGTTACAAGTACTTCGTGATCCAGGTGATGCGACACGGAACACAATGTTTATTAAGGCTGCGTTTGATCTGAGTGGAGCCATTCCAGACACAGTATTGAATGGTTGGGACCTGGACTTCTCAGCTACGGCTGATGTACCTTGTGGTCATGGTGGTTATGCACTGAAGTTTATCCAGACTGCTTGGGGTGGTGATGATCCAGGGTTTGCATACTTTGACAGTGGCTTAGTTACAAACCTGGGTGAAGTCTGTGTAGCTGACATGACTACACCCATAATCAATCAGCCTACTATCACTGTAGAGATAGATTGTCAGAAGTTGTTTGCAAGGGGTGGACCGTACACTGGACCGGGATTGCACATAGAATCTAGGTGGGTGATTAGAGAAATAGGTGGAACAAGTCTTGCAGTCACTGAACTTGCTGCGTATGGAACAAGTAAGGCAGCAGATCCACCAGAACTAGGAACCATTGTTGTTGATACCGGATTCCAGACAGACCAACTAACAGAGTACACACTAGATACCAGCACACTAGATCCGAACACAGATTACACCATTGAAGTGGAGTACAGGGATGATCTAGGAAATACAACTCCGGCCAGTGTGGCAGCACCTTTCCACACCACAACTATACCGGAGAGTCCGACGCTGAAGATAGTTAGTGTTGTTGGCAACTTGATTACAGTTGTAGGTAGTGATTTTGTAAGTCTAGATCCAACATCAGTACTTACAAATACGTCGTGGGAGTTAGACACTGATCCAAGCTTTGGTGAGGATGCCATTCCACAAGAAGGACCATTGTTCAGATACGACACGGCTATTCCTTCGGAGTTAATGCAGTACACATACGACATTACTGGATTGGGCATAGACTCAGGTGATGTGATTTACTTTAGGGTGAGTTATGGAGATCAGTATGGTTGTTCGGCAGTGGGGGAGATATGCTTACAGTACTGGCCGGATTGCCCACCGGACTTGATTGAGTCGTACACTAAACCTGTAGCACCAACTGATAGTTGGACTAAGCAGACACCACCTATTGATACATCGAGTGGTTGTAAAGACTGTCCATAGGAGATAAGAATGGCTTACACAGATCCGTGGGATGAAGCTACACCGTTGGGTAGTTCAGCAGCAGATACGTTGGATACTATTATCCAGCAACATAAGAGATCACTTAGGGAAAGGCTTGAGGCTGCATTCCCTGATTGGGCTGATGATGCTATTGATCCCAAACGGGTGGTGGTTCATAGTGGACTACAAGAAGATCGTCCTCTTGTTGGTGATTCCAATAATGGTGAGATCTATCTGGCAACAGATACCGGAGCTTTGTTTACGTTTGATGGTGTAGCTTGGTTGGAAGTAAATGCAAAGGGTCTTTCTGTTCTCTATGATGATGCACAAATTCCGGGAGCTAAGGCTACAAGTGAGCTTCCCATTGTTAAGACCTTGGCACTAGAATTTTCTGGTAGTACGGATGCTTCCGGCCATATCATGATTGATAGTGGGGAGATTGATACAGAGGGGTACGACTTCACAAATTCTTTGGTTAGGGTATACCAACCCAAAACCTTGGGTGGAGCACACTCAATCCAAGAGTTTACATTCTCTCCATCTACAATTACACTGGCTGTCTTTGATATCAGTGGTTCACTGATTACACTTACTGCTGTCGTTGTTATGTGTTACTTTACATTTGAGGACTAATGGCTGACGGGACGATAGGCCAGAACGTATTTCAGAAGGGGAAGCTTAACACCGGCTTGCCTCCATCTGGATATGACTTTGAACACATGCTTGACAATGTAGTTGAGATTGGTCAAGTAACTAGTGGTATGGTTAACAGGTTGCCAAGGGAAACCTCTCCTAGTGGCTCGGGTAGGATTGTCCGCAATGCTAGGATTAGAGATTATTGGACCGGGCGTAGGCCAGGGACGCAAGAGTTTGGTGGTACTAAGCCTGACTCTGCTGCTGTGTTGGCTGTGCTTACATTCATTACTGAAGCACTAGGTGTGTGGGTACTCAGGGTAACTCGTACTTCATTCTATGGACAAGAAGCGACCGGAACGTGGTCACAGTTTAGTATTTTGGATAAGGATGGGGCCGGCACAACGTTTCCAGATACAGATTTACACCTAACGTTTGCTTCATTCTTTGATAAGCTTTATATGGCTGATGGTATTGGATCTATTTGGGAGATTGATTTTGCTTCTCGTACAGTAAAGGAGGTGGAGGGTGCGCCCCGTGTCAAGTATATTACAACATATGCAGAGCGCATCATCGGAGCCAATGCTTTGGAGGCTGTCGGTGGTGCTCGGCCTAGTCTTATTGTTTGGCCCGTTAATTCTGATCCAACTGATTGGACAGGAATTTCCAGTGGTAGGGAAGATCTTGCTGCAAATGCAGTAGGGGATGTTATTACTGGAATCTTTGGTCTAGAAAGGGAGATGATAATTGTTAGACGTAGATCTACCGTACACGCGACACGTTTACCATTCGGCCAAAGTCCCTTCAGATTCTCAACCGTCTTCGATGGCGTTGGCTCGGATCTACCCCACTCCATTACAAGAGTTCCGGGAGGGCTGGTTTGGGCTGACCAAAGAACAAGGGAGGTATACCTATACTCGCCGGGTGCTCAACCAAAGCCAATCGGGGCCAACGTTAATAGAGATCTTTACGAGGATCTAGCAGTGCTTCGATTGTGTCAGGGTGCGTATGATCCGTTTGAGAAGGAGTACCATCTAGGTATAGTACGGAATGATGGTAATGGTTGGATGAATAGGGTGTGGGTATTCAACTTCGCTACTGGTGCTTGGAGTTTCGATGATGGACCTGAAGTCAGCGCAATTGGAGAAGTCTTACTTCCAGGAACATCTGTTGCCATTGATGACCTTATCGGAGATATCGACAGTCAATCTGGCACCATTGACGAATACGGATCAGACGGACAGTTTCTTCCGACTATGTTTAAGGGAACCGTGTCGGGAGAGGTTATTCAGCAAACCTATGACGCAGACGACGACTGGGATAGCACTCTTTTCGAGTTTGAGTTTCAGTCTCCAAACCTCGGCAGTGTCTCAAAGCGTAGAACCCTTAAAGATCTGGAACTAACTGTCGAAGCACCCAACACTGGATCGTATACCTTAGAGCATTCCAATGATGAAGAGATATGGAGGAATACAAAGACGGATACAGTGATAGGTGTAACTACTAGGACCAGGCTCCGGCTCCCAAAGACTATGATTACTGGCAATGATCTGTACTGGAGGTTGAAGTCTACTGCTGCCGGTATCAAGCTTAGTGAGTGGTGGGTTAGAATCATGGAGAAGTCTTTGCAACATGGTACCTTCTAATGCAGTTTGATAGGAGTGGTGATGTCAAGTATCAGCTAGATCGGATACTTAATGAGGGCATTGAGCTAGACGACAATGTAAGAGGTGGGTTTATAGAGTTACTGACTACCGGAGCAGTCCAAGAGATCCAACATAATTTGGGCTATACTCCATTCGGGTGGATATTGCTTCTCAAAGACGGAGAAGGTAACGTATGGGCAACGCAACTGGGACTATGGAACAGTCAGAGGCTATTCTTGCAATCGAATGTGACGAACCTGACGGTAAGATTGTTCGTTATGTAAGACCCTGCGTGTTGACGATGGATAAGTTGGAGACAATCTATAACCAAATAAAACAATTCAAGACACTGTTCAATGAGGACATGGATTCGCTTGAGAAGTTTGCTTCATGCTTCATGTTCCAGACTGCTGATGGAGAGTTACACCCAGCCGGTCTGCTTTGGGAAGTAGATGATGTAGGTATCTTGAGGCTGTCAGAGATCAAGCCAGGGTACGAAGCTAAAGCACACTTTGTGTTCTGGGATAAGAGATTTAAGGGCCGGCAACAGTTGATCTTGAACATGATGCGGTGGGTCTTTAAGAGGTACGCACTACATAGGATTGTGGTTGAGGTTCCACTGTACGCCAAGAGAACAATGATTGCAGTGGAAGCTATCGGCTTTAAGAAAGAGGGTAGGAAAAGAGAAGCTGTTCGGCACTATGATTCATGGTTTGATATGAACGTTTACGCTATGCTGGAGGAGGAAGTATGGGACCGGATATCAAAAACGTAGATCGAAGCAACATAGCTACTGACTTCAGCTCAGATTTCATCAGTATGCTTCAGAATCTAATGGGTGGTGGTGGGTTTGGTGCCTTCACACAAGAGGGTCGAACTGCCGGTAACATTGCCACTACCATTGGTAACCAAGCCGCTGGTGGAACATTGGTGCGTGACGTTCCTTCAGATGTTGAGGGGATTGCTGGACTACTTAGACCCCAACATAGCATAGGGTTGCGGGAGAATGTAGCAGACCAGCGAGAACAGTTTGGTGCAGAGGGTAGACGGTTTGGAACTAGTCAGGCCGTAGGTGAGGCTAGACTTAGAGGGGGAATGGAAGCAGACTTTCAAGCGAGGATTGCCCAGATTCTTCCTCAGTTGCTACAGATTGGGGTAAACAGAGATCTAGGACAGGCCGGAGTAGGATTGCAGGCTGGTGGATTGCTAGGTAATCTACAGAATAGTAACATTAACCCATTCCTACAAATTGCTGGTAGGGGTATCCTAGATCCAGAGACTGTGGTTACACCAAGTCCGTTCAACCAGTTTCTTAATGCTGGTGTGTCACTTGGTGGTCAGTTCCTTGGTTCAAAGTTTGGTGAAAACTTTGGTGGTGGTCCGGGTGGTGGTGGAGCAGGTGGCCCCAACTTTGCCCCAGGTGTAGGTAATACTGCCCATCCTGGCTTCCCACCAGTCCCAGGACAAGGAGTCGGAGGATGACTGTCGTCGTACCTACTGGACTAGAAGGCATTCAAGAATCATTCGCAACTCTAGGTGCTAGTCTCGGCCAGATGTTCTTCAAAGAAGAAATTGAAAGGCGAGGCAAGCAAAGATTCATAAGAGAGAATCCCCAAATTGGTGGGTTGGTCGCACAGATTCTAGATAGTGCAGACCAAGAGATTCTTGATGGTGAAATGAATGACCCCAATCAGATTGCTGCCCACATTACTCAGAGGGTAGGATCTGTAGCGGGAATGATGGGTCTGGACTCAGAGACGCAAGGACTTATCCAACTTGGTGAAGCATTTAGAGAAGCCAGAACATTTGAACAACAGGCTGATGAGTTAGAGACTAAGAGATTAGGAGCATTGCATGCAGAAGTAGAGGCTAGGCAATTGGCACGGGAAGCTGGTATGGCTACATCTAACGTTGCTATAGCTGAAGGACAAGAGGCTGTTGCGGGAAGTGAGTTTAGACAAGCCCTACAAATTCCATTGTTGACAGCACGAGCACAAGTACAAACAATTAAGGCAGCAGGAGCCCAAGCAGAACTGGATCAGACTGTAGCTGAGTTCAAGAATGGATTGGCCGGAGAAGTGTCAGAAAACTTTGATCTGCTTGATCCTGAATTGCAGGAGTTGTTTGCTGTTGCCGCTGTTGATCCTAATGTATTGAATGCTATGCTTACAAGGGAAGGGTTTGATGTACAGTTGGAAGTGGCAAGAATGCAGGCTGCTGCTCGTACTGCGGCTGGGATAGATCCCTATGACCAGGCTCGTTTTGAGATTGAACAAAGTCGGGAGTTGAGTGAGCTTATAAAAGAGTTTAACGCGATTGCTAATCCTGAGAAGGGTGTTGATGTAGTCAGTGGTTCACTACAATTAGCAGCAGCAAGAATCAACAATCATTATGCAAAGATGAGGCAGATTCTTGGTCCAGTGGCAGCAAACACTTACATTGCTGAGGCACGAGCAACAGTAAGAAAATGGGGATTTGACATCGTTGGTATTGATGTAACTGAAGCTGATGTTAACCCACAGTTGGTGTCTGACCCAGAGAAAAGACAAGTACTGGCCGAAGCTATTAACTTAGGAATTGGTGCCGGTCTTGATGCTGATAGTGCTTTTGATTTAGCACTTGACCAATCAATTAGATTCTCTGCTGCTGCTGAAAGTGATCCTGGATTTAGGGCTGCTTTTATGCAATCTTATACGAGTAAGTCTTCTGAATTTGAAAAGCAGGGATCAAAGGGTGTTAATGCTGGAGAATCAATGAAGAATTTCCTATTGTCTACTGATCCAAGTGAAGCTATGGAGTCCATTAGTGAATTGGTTGGGCGTGGTGCAGTTGCAATCGGACAAGTCGGACGACAGATCGGACGCCTGAATCCAGAGGGGAACCGATGAGTACAAACGAAAGAGACGTTCAGAATCTATTTGCGGTTCTTGATGGGGAAAGTAATGCACCAGTTACTCCATTAAAAACAGGTCCAGATCCTAAGACACTGAATGCTGACCCTAAGACACTGTTTGCTGAATTGGATAGACCTTTTGAAGTCTCTTCTTTCGCTGGTCTATCTAGTAGACAGCATTTTGTTGAAGCTATTGGACAAGAAATTCTTGCTCCATTAAGACTCTTTGGGGTAGAACCAGATCCACTACCTGAAAATGTTCCAGGTGCTCCTGTTGCTAGATTTGCCGGAACTGTTGTAGGTCTTGGTATTGGATTCATTCCATTCCTTGGTGTCAGTAGTATAGCACTGAGAACACTTGGTGTTGTAGGTAAGGCATCTAAGTTGCCGTTGCTTGCCCAACGATTGGCTACGTCTGGACTAGGCTTCGGTCTATTTGAGGCCGGTACTTCTGAAGACATCTCCGAAGTTCCCAAAGAGTTTGCCTTTGGTGTGGCTCTTGGTGTGGGTGGTGACTTAGCTTTCATTGGTTTGGGTAAAGCATTCGTTAGAGTGTTTGGTAAGGGTAAGGTACCGCCCGGTGCCACAGACTTGCCAGAAGTGGATTCAGACGTCATACAACTTATCAAGCAAACTTATCCGAACTCTGCTGATGATGTTGCAGAACAGACGGCAAAGGTTGCCATGATTCAAGATGTTTCTGCACAGTGGGATGATGTAATCGTGAATGCTCTTCAGGTTAGAACCGCTACTGGTGTGTTCAATGTACCTGGCATAAAAGATCCAAAGCCTTTCATAGCAGCAGTAAAAAGAAACACCAATGATGCTGCCATTGGACTGCACTTTGATGAAGCAACGAAGACTTGGAAGATGATGGTAGCTGAAACTCGTCAAGGTAAGGGCAGACTTGTTGAGTTTCTAAAGCACAAGCGTGGCCTTATGACTGTAGACGAGGCAGCAGATTTGCTTCGTACTGGTAGTAAGCAAGATCCAAAGATTACAGTAGATCTTAATCAATCGGAATCTCACTTCACAGTAATAAGTGAACAGGGTGTCATTCGTATGCAGGCACCCGAAGAATTGGTAAGGATTATTACTAAAGGATCTCCTCAAGCTGCATTCATGACTGCTATTACACATGAATATGCACATAATTTTGCAACTAGGTTGGCAAAAGAATCTGGAAAGATAATAAATGCAGGAAAAAAATTACTAGGTGCTGCTCGAATGGATGTCCGCGATGATATCCGGCTTGCGCTTGGCACTATTTTGACTGATGCAGAAACAGCAACTTTGCTTCCTAGACTATCAGGTATGAAGTTGAAGGAACTTAGGCAGTTGACTGGACTGAACAAAGAATTACTTGATGCCACACTGGCCGCCGAACATTTGCGTCAAGGTGAGAGTGTTGCATCTTTGCTCAAGGGTCGTGTAGGACGAAACATAAAGAATAAAGATTACCTTGGTAATGGACAGGAGTTGTTTGCTCGGGTAGTTGAGTTGATGTATGTCAATCCAGCAATGGCAAGAAAAGTGGCACCCAGACTTAGTAAAGCATTTGGTGATGCCATTGTAGATCAATCATCAACTATGAGTCAGCTATTCAAGAACAAGGATATGATCAACTTGGATGGTCTACTGTCTGCATTGTGGTCCCAATCTGATGACGCTGTAAGACAGTATGGAATCCAAGGACTCAACTTTGCTAAGAAGGCTAAAGGTTCCAACAAGCTAGGACAGTTTAGACAGTTCGGACACTATAAGGGTGAGGGTGTTCAGAGTCCTAATGGTGAATGGTGGGAGGTTCATCAAATCCGTCAGGCCAGTAAAGATATCAATGAATTGGCTCTCTTGAATGGGAAGAAGAAGACTCGTTGGGGTAGGAAGATTCTGGCTGGTGAGCACTATGCTGTAGTGAGAAATCAAAGGACAGGGAAGATTAAAAATTCATCCTTCGATGGATTCAGTTCACCAACTTTAGCCAATTTTGTTGAGGGTAACCAAGCAATGCAGGGGTTGGCTCGTACTGCAATGAGTAAAGCTATGCCTCGGGCAGTTGTCACCTTGAGGATGGTGGACGAGGAGAATGCAGTTCGGAAAGCTATCATCAACTTCAAAGATTTTTTTAGGGTCAAGAGTTTGGAGAGTTATTGGAGGGAAAATGCCAGGGAGCTTCAAGCATTCGCTGAGAAGAGAGGTATTCTGATCGGTGGACACCCTGGACCGGATGTTAAAGGTGTTGGAGCCGGACAGAGACAGTTCATTCCTTCTGATCCTGAAGCTAGGCATAGGTTGTTGGCTGAGTATCTAAAGAGTCAAGGGATGAAAGGACTGCTCATCAATGAGGATGCCATCGGTAGGACAACGGTGGGAAGAGGTAGAATATTTGGTGACCAGACACTACCAACTACTGGTGGTGGTACAAGAGCAGATCAAGTAGACAAAAACTTTATCAGCCTGTTCATTGCTGATGATGCAGCTATTCAACTATCTGATGAACTTATCTCTGTTGGGTTGGAGGAACTTCAGACTGTTGGTATGGCTATTGATGGTATGTTCAAAGAGGGATCTACTAGGTTCATTCGGTTGTCCAACGAGAGCAGAATCAATTCAATCATAGCCAACAATAAGATTGATCCAAGGGACACGGCTTACTTCAAAGAGCTACTGCGTCAGGTTACAGCAGAAGATCTTGCCAAGACTATGGATGATGATATCGTCAGCGCACTGCGTAATATGGATGATGGTGTAGCTCTGCATGGTGACGGAAACTCTATCACGGATATGGTTAGTAGAACTAAGGGGAATAGAGCACAACAGCAAGCTAATGGAGACTGGACTGTCACCAATGATGCTGGTGATGTCTTAGTTCGTGGAACAGAGGCTGATGTAGAATCATTTGCATTGAAGTCTGTTGCACCACAGTCAGAAAAAGCATTGGATATGGGATCTCAGATAACTACTGATCTGATGCCCGGCAATGCTGGTGGAGTTGGCCCGTCTAAGTATATGGAACAGGTTCAGCTTGAAAGTGGTAAGGGATTCTTTGGTAGACTCAAGGATTCTATGGATGTGTTCTTGCCTATGCTAACTGGCTTTGAAAGATTTGCCCAGGCAGCAGAGACGGGAGGCTTTGGTCCAGTATGGAGTAAAGTGTTTGAGCCAATGGAGAAAGGACACCAAAAGGTTGCTGCTTTGCTGAATGATGTGGCAAGAAAAGCTCTTGGTGGAAAGTCTATCAACGAGTTTATGGTAGCTAATATTCAGAAGCCTGCATCTAAACTAACTGATGAACGTCAGGCATTGATAAGTAGTGCAATAGAATATATGACAGCAGAAGAGATTGCTGTATCTGGTGGGTTTATGGCTAAACGTGGTATGAACAAGATTGAATTGAACACGAGCCGGAGGATTCAACAGCTTGGTACGGCACATGATATACCTCGGTTGCTTTCATTGCAGAACTTGGGTAATAGATTGTTGAAGAACCAAACCAAGTTTCTTGAAAGGGCTAACAGACTTATCAATGATCCTCAGACACAGAAAGCTTCACCGGAGTTGGTTGAACAACTGACTCGGTTGAGAGATTCAAGTAAGCAGTTCAATAACATTGAGGAAGTTTTTGCGGAGATTGGTGTAACTCCGGCACAAAGACAGACGTTGGCTTTGCTTAGTCAGAAGGGTGGAGTCAACAAGTTTAGTAAGATGGTAGTGATGAGACATGCACAGTCCGATCCATTGGAGGCTGGATTCAAAACTGGTCGAGCACAATTCATTGCCAGACATAAGATGACTGCTGATGAAATTAGGATCGTTAATGATACGGAAAAGATTTTGGACATGGGGTTTAAACTTTCCGGCATGGATGCAAAGAGGCAGATTGGAGCATACTGGCCTCAGATCAGACAGCTAATGCCATTCGGTATTGACACTACTGATGATTTGTTTAGAAAGGAATTGCCTGAGTTCACTAATTGGGTACATGAACGGTTGCGTACTGGTGAGCTAGATGTATATATGAGAGATCCGGTCATAGCTCCCTACAAGTATCTTCGTAGTCTGTTTATGAATAGAGAGATTGCACCCCTGTTGCCGGAAGTGAACGCAGTTATTCAGGGTGTACGTGAGGGTGTATATGGAGTAGCAGACACTAGAATAGCTAGGATCATGGAGTCCTTTGTTGATGAGATCATTGGTCGTCCGCACCAAAGTTTCAAGCGACTCAATGAAATGGTTAGGACTCTGTTGAAGACAACTGGTGCTCCAGAAGCTTGGGTGAATAACTCTAGGTTTGGGGAAGCTTTCGTTAATGCCTTGGTTAGTTTGTCTGCTGGTGCTACCATCCCATTCAGGCTTGGACTGTTGTTGAGAAACTACTACCAAGTCTATCAGATGGTACCGGCTACTACAGGTCACAGAGATTTCTGGACAGGTGTAGCTAAGACCATTGGGTGGGATGGAAGTAAGATTAACGTAGAGCTTAGGCACAAAGCATTTGAAATGGCTGAGAAGGCTGGTGCTGTGCAGAAACACACCATTCCTATTGAGGCCAGTTCACAACTATTTGGTGGTGCCGGCCCTAATCTTCTTGGACGGGGAGTCTCGTCTGGCCCACTAGGTTCACTCAGACAGAAGTATGCCTATCTGATTGATAAGGGATTCAAGTGGTATCAGAGTGCAGATGACTGGGGTAGAGCCGTTGCGTTCCATGCCCAGCGTGATAGGGTTAAGAGATTCCAGAACGCATTTGAATCAAAGGGTATGGCTTGGGAAGACTTCGCAGCTAAGATTAAGTTGCTGACATATGAGCCCACTGAGATTCAACGGTTCACACAGATGTACGCTAGGGGACACAAAGAGGAAGCTATTGCATTCCTTGGCAAGCAGAACGCTAGGCGTACCATCTTTAGGTACGGTCATGCTAACCACCCGGCTGGTTGGGGTGGAGTATCGGGCAGGTTGTTTGGGCAGTTTGGTACTTGGCCGGTCCAGTATAAAGACTTCATGATTGAGGGTATGACTAGGGGAACGGCTGGAGATAGAGCCAACTTCATGGCTACACAATTGGCAGCTAACGCTGGCATTCTAGCCGCTGGTAGTCTTGTGGGTGTGAACCTTGCATCATGGTTGACCTTCCCCAGCTTCCAATACGTTGGTGGTCCCTATGTTGGTATCGTCTCTGACCTAGTTCAGATGGTTGGGGGTAGTGATAGAGAACGTGCCGTAGCATGGCAGAGCCTACAGTACACAATCAATCCTTTGGTCGATGGCCGGAGTATGTTCATCCCAGGTAGCTACTTTGCCGGTGATGTTCTTGATGCATTCGAGGAAAAGAATATAGTAGAGGCATTCGGCATCAACGTGGCGAAGCCAGATCCAGATAGGCACTGGTTGGGTACACTATTCATGGGAAATTAACATGCACAACTGGCAACACATCCATTCGGGGTTAGAGTTAGAATACTTTGGACCGGGTGAGTTTAGGCATCCAGGAATGATGGACCCCAAATTTCTGATTCAACTAGACCGACTGAGGGCTGAGTTTACTTACCCAATACATATCAACAGTGATGCCAGATCGTTAGCAAAGCAGGAAAAGTTATACCGGAAGGAGATTGCAGCAGGACAACCTTGGCCCAAAGAGAGTGCCCACCTATTTATTAAGAACACTCTTGTTCGGTGTGTGGATATTGAACCAGTGGTAGAGAGTGAGTCACAAGAGATCAGACTAGTCCACTTGATTACTAAGAGACACCTAGATGGAACGTGGCCCTATCTCTGTCTACTCATAGAGACGGGCCACTTCCACTTGGACGACACACCAAGGTTGAAACACAAACGACCTTACATTGCACCGGGTGTCAGCCGATAATCTAACTCAGTGATCTCTTTACCCCATAACCATTGGATTAGATCTATTGCTCTAGGGTCGAATAGATCTTCATAGATTGGCATACGAAATTTGTTTTCATTTTCTATTGGTATTGTAGGACACTTTAGTTCAAAGATCTGAAGATGCTTTTCTAAATCTGTCTGAAGATTTTCAAACTTGATAGCATGTGTTCCAGG
>SDBT01006985.1_pt1 | contig 18643 bp, 10 predicted proteins | sample 2277101 | NCBI WGS metagenome assembly SDBT01 (sample SAMN10404973, study PRJNA504765) | marine sediment metagenome | isolation source: marine sediment core GS10_PC15, 103 cmbsf | place: Arctic Ocean: Southern Knipovich Ridge | collected 2010
TAAATTAGCACTGTTACATAATGTAGCTGCTTGAAGAAGTTTTAAAAGTTCAAAAGATTTTTGAGGATCTATAATTTTTTGATCATCTTTAAAATCACCTTTAGGTTCATATCCAATACCTGTGACATCTATAAATTTTTCATTTATCCAAATTTTTTTAACAAGCATTTTATTTTGAGTTAAAGTCCCTGTCTTATCAGTGCAAATCACTGAAGTGCAACCGAGAGTTTCTACTGAAGGAAGACGCCTTATTAAAGCTTTTCTTTTAGCCATTTTTCTTACTCCGATTGCTAAAGCAACTGTTACAACCGCTGGCAATCCCTCAGGAATAGCAGCAACAGCTAAACTCAGTGAAGTAAGAAACATGTTAAACAAGGGGTTTTTTCTTAAAATTCCTAAGAAAAAAACAAGAACGACAATGCCAAGAAAAAGATAAATTAACTTTAATCCTAATTTGGCGAGTCTCAATTGTAGAGGTGTCTTTTCTTCTTTTTTCACCTCTAGCATACTAGCTATCTTTCCAAGTTCTGTTTTTAGGCTAGTTTGAGTTACGATCATATAGCCTTTACCACTCGTTACTACAGTTCCCATGAAACCCATATTTTTTCTATCGCCAATGGATAGATCCTTATCTTTTAGGGATGTTGTAACTTTATATATCGAAGAAGATTCACCAGTTAAAGTAGCTTCATGAGTGACTAGTTGGTATATTTTAATAAACCGGCCATCTGCAGGTATTCGATCACCACTTTCAAGCAATACAAGATCTCCTAAGACAAGATCATAAGAACTGATGGTTTGCAGCTTTCCATCACGAATAACCTTAGAAGAAGGGCTCGCTAGTTTTTTTAATGCTGCTAAAGACTCTTCTGCACGATATTCTTGGATAAATCCTAGTATTGCATTGAAAATAACAATAACTCCAATTGCTAAACTATCTATTATTTCGCCTAAAAACCCTGCTATTAGAGCTGCAATGATAAGTATCCAAATTATGAAGCTAGAAAATTGATTTATAAAAATTTTAAAAGCGGAGATTTTTTTTTGTTCGGGTAGCTTGTTAGGACCAAATTTTTGTAATCTTTGTTTTGCATCTGTTGAGGTTAATCCATTTTGAATATCAGTTTTAAGTTCATGACAAATTTCTTCAATGGATTTGCTCCACCATTTTTCATTTTGATGTTGCATTTTTTTTAAATTGTTTTTTTTATTAGCTTATCTTTTTTAGTTTAACAAATGAAGAAAAATCATTATGTAAATGATTTTTGCTTATCTTGTAATAAATAAGTTCTTTTGTTATCTCTATGAATTAGGGGAAGAAATATCTAGTTAGACAAATGTATAAATTATTACAGATTGTTTTTGTTTTTATTTTTGTGGTAATTATTTTAAGTATACCTGAGAATTATGTTATAATTGATAGGCTGCATTTAAAAGGATTAATTGCAAGAAATAACAATGTTAATATTAATAATTTACTAAAGGAAAATAATTATAAAGATATTGAAAAAGAACAGTTTTTTTTATCTATTGATACTTTATTAAAAAAGATCTCTTTCAATATAGATGATTTTATTGAAGAAGTTACAAAAAAAAATCTGGATCTTGGTAGAAGCAATAAATGTAGTCAGGAAAACACTTTTGTTGCTTCTCATATTCAAATGCTTGATGATTCTCAAGATAGCTTTATCAGATTTGATAGTTATTTAAAATCAAATAAAACTGATTTTCCAAAAATGCACTCAGAAGCATTTCAATTGTTTGCTTTTTTAAAAAACAGTTATTTGCAAGATAGAATTAATGAGCAAGTAGTTAAATTTTCACAAAATGAAGAAATAGATTCTATGCGAGGGCTTGTTTCAAATAGGCAGGAAGAAAATGATTTAGTTGAAAACCTGTCTTTAAAGTATTTAATCGTAAAAAATGATTTTATTAATAATAAAAAGTTGTTAATAGATAATAATCATAACTATGTTGAAAAAGAACATATGCTTTTTGGAGAAGATACGTTATTAAAAAATCTTTCTTTAAATATAAAGTATTTCTTTGAAGAGAACTTAAAAAGAAGTCCTACAATTTGCGAAATTAAGACAAGTATTGATGAAACGGCTGTTGAAATTCCAAATATTCAAATGTTCAATGATTCTCAATTTAGTGTTATGAGACTAAATAATTTCTTAGACCCAAACAAGGCTCTTTTATCAAAAACTTTATTTAAACAACCTGAGAAAATTTCTCTTTTAGAAGAAAATCGTTTGCAAAAAAAAGTTGATAAACAAGTAATTGAACCTTTCTCAAAAAGAGAAGTAATTGTCAAACATAAGCATATATTGAATGAGCAAAGAAAAGATCTGATAGTTGACAATCTACATTTAAAAGATTTAATAGCAAAAAATAAGATTATAAAAAAAAGAAAGTTATTAAAAGAGAATGATTGTAAAACTGAAAAAGAACATGCGCTTTCATATGTTGAAGCTTTATTAAAAAAACCTTCTTTAAACTTAAATGATCTTATTGAAGATGTTTTAAAAAGAAATCCAGACCTTAGAGCAACCAAGAGAAGGATTGAAGCTAATGCTTTAGTAGTTCCTCGTGTTCAAATTTTAGATGATCCTCAATTTGAAGCAATGAGACACGATAGTCCTTTAAGATCCAATAGTGAATTTTTTTCAAAAATGCGCTATGAACTCTCCCAAGTATTTCCTTTTCCAGGAAAGCTTCGTTTAAAGGGAAAAATCGCTGAGCAAATGCTGAAATTTGCTCAAAATGAAGAAATAACAACTATGCGAGAGTTAGTTTTGCAAACAAAGAGATTATATTATCAGCTTTATCTTAATTATGCTGCTTTAAGGATTAACAAACAAAATCAAGATATTATTTCTCGTTTTATTGAAGATACTTTAGCTTTGTATAAAACAGGGGAAGAAAAATATGATGAAGTTTTAAAAGCTCAAGTTGAATTGCAATTATTAAAAAAAGAACTTTTAAATCTTTTGTCTGATCATGATTTTATCGTTTCTATGATTAATGCAATTTTAGATTATCCTCAAGATAATATAATTGGTAAACCTCAAGAATTTTTTACTAAAAATGCTAATTATAAACAAAAAGAATTAGTGCCAATTGCAATGAGGAATCGATCGGAATTAAAAGGAATTAAATCTTTAATTTCCGAGCAGTGTTTTAAAGCAAAACTGGCTCGGAAAAATTACTTTCCTGATTTTAAAGTTTTAGGTAGATATGAAAGTAAGCTAGGAAGTAAAGATGCAGCTTGGGGAGCCGCTGTTAGCATTAATATTCCTCTTTGGATACAACAAAAACAAAAAAGAGAGATGAGAGAAGCTATGACAAATGCAAGAGCGTTTCAAAATGATTTAGAAGCTTTTGAAGCTAAAATTAGAGGAAGGATAAGAGCTCTATTATCTAGAATAGAGTCTACAGATGAAAAAATAGATTTATACGAGACTGGATTAGTTCCCAAAACATCGGAAGCTTTATTATCCGGCGAAGCAGTTTATAAAACAGGTAAGGGTGATTTTTTGGTTCTACTCGACACTATTCGGCAATTTCAGGATTTTGAATTAGAATATGAAGCTGAAAGAGCACAAAGAGAAATCCTTTTTGCTGAATTAGAAAGAGCTCTTGGAGTTCCATTGGAGGATATGACATGTTCTACAAACAATTAATATTAATTATTTTTTTATTCTTTAATATTTTTGCTCATGCATCTGATAAAGTCCCGGGCTATGCGCCTGTTGAGATCTCTCCTGAGCGTTTACAATTATATGGTGTTACTTCTCAAATAGTGGAAATGAGAAATTTAACTAAAACTATTCGTACAGTAGGTATTGTTACAGTAGATGAAAGACGAATATCAAATATTCAGACAAAATTCAATGGATGGATAGAAAAACTTTATGTGAATTTTACCAATGAATATGTAAAAAAGGGAGATCCACTTTTTAAAGTATATAGCCCTGAGCTTTTATCTACTCAAGAAGAATATTTATTAGCACTTAAAGGAACTCAAAGGAAAATTGAAGGTAGATTTTCTGAAGAATTACATAAATCAGATTTAGATCTTCTAGTGGCAGCAAAAAAACGTTTGGAATTATGGGATGTTCCTTTAGGGGAAATTAAACGTTTAGAAAGGACTTTGGAAGCATCTAAAACACTTTTGATACGTTCTCCTGTTGCTGGAGTCGTTACACATCTAAATGCTTTTTTGGGAAAGGATGTAAAGGCGGGAATGAATATATATGTAATTGCGGATCTATCGAAAATTTGGATATTAGGGGATATCTATGAACAAGATATAGATTTAGTAGATTTAGGGCAAAAAGCAATACTTACCATAACTTCATTTCCAGCTCAATATGTAAAAAAAGAGATAACGTTTATCGATTATGTTTTAGATGAAAGTGCTCGAACTGTAAAAGTTCGATTTGAATCAGATAATTTTGATTTCAAGCTTAAACCTGGAATGTATGGGACTGTTGAAATTAAAAAAAATATGGGTAGATCTTTAGCTATTCCAGAGGAAGCTGTGATAAATACCGGCGTAAGAAAAATAGTTTTTGTTGACAAAGGTCATGGTTATTTTGAACCACGTGATGTGCAAATAGGATTTAAAGCAGATCAATATTATCAAGTAATATCAGGAGTATCTGCGAAAGAAAGAGTAATTACTAGCGCTCAATTTTTAATAGATTCAGAGAGTCGACTTAAAGGAACCGAAGATGAGAATGTTGAAATGTTGATTGAGGAGGATAGTCAATGGTAGAAAAAATCATTGATTTTTGCGGAAGAAAACGACTTTTTGTTTTTATCTGCTTTTTATTATTATTGATATGGGCATTTTTTTCTATTCGCAAAACTCCTTTAGATGCTATTCCGGATCTTTCAGATAAGCAAGTTATCATATTTACTGAATGGATGGGAAGAAGTCCCGATCTAATCGAAGATCAAATTACTTATCCCATAATAACAGCTTTTTTAGCAGCTCCTAAAGTTAAAGATGTACGCGGTTTTAGTATGTTTGGCCTTTCTTTTGTTTATGTTATTTTCGAAGATGATACCGATATTTATTGGGCTAGAAGTAGAGTCGTTGAATATTTATCTAATGTACAAGGGCAATTGCCTAAAAATACGATTCCTCAAGTAGGACCAGATGCAACAGGAGTCGGGTGGGTATTTGAATATGCATTAGTTGATGAATCAGGTAAGCACGATCTTCAAGAGCTAAGAAGTTTTCAAGATTGGTATTTAAGATATTGGCTCTCTTCTGTTCCAGGTGTAGCAGAAGTAGCTAGTGTTGGAGGATATCAAAAAGAGTATCAAGTAGAAATAGATCCCATCAAACTTCAAGCATATAATTTATCTGTGCCTCAAATTAAAAAAGCTATTCAAAGATCGAATAATGATGTTGGCGGAAGAGTAATTGAAATGACAGAGCGTGAATATATTATAAGAGGGCGCGGTTATATCACAGATAAAGAGATGTTATCAAAAGTTGTTGTTGGAACAGATAATAAAGGAACTCCAATAGTTATTGGCGATTTTGCGAAAGTTCAAGTAGGAGGAAATATTCGTAGAGGTCTTGTGGAATTAGATGGCAAAGGTGAAGTCGTTGGTGGGATTGTTATAATGAGATATGAAGAAGATGCTCTTAAAGTTATAAATAGAGTGAAACAAAAATTTAAAGAAATGGAGTCAGCATTTCCTAAAGGCGTTAAAGTAGTTACTACTTATGATCGTTCAACTTTAATAAAAGATTCAGTGAAAACTCTATCAAAAGCTGTAACCGAAGAGATAATTATAATTTTTATAATTATTTTTCTTTTTCTTTTGCATGTAAGATCAACTTTTATATCCATTATTACTTTAATTGTTGCTATTTCTATCGCATTTATACCTATGTTTTACATGAAAATAACTTCAAATATTATGTCTTTAGCCGGTATTATTATTGCTATTGGAGATGTAGTGGATGGAGCTGTTATCATGACTGAAAATGCCCATTTAAAACTACAAGAAAATCCGAATAAGAATCGAAAAGAGGTAATTATTGAAGCTGCAAAAGAAATTGGACCTAGTATTTTTTCTTCTCTACTTATTATTGTTGTAGCTTTTATTCCAGTATTTTCTTTGCAAGCTCAGGAAGGGTTGCTTTTTTCTCCTTTAGCTTATACAAAGACTTTTGCTGTTCTATTTGGAGCTATTTTGAGTATAACGTTAGTTCCAGCTCTTATGGTTTTGTTTATTAGAGGAAAAATTAGACCTGCTGAAAAAAATCCTATAAATAGATTTATGATAGCAATATATAAGCCAATTTTACGATTTTGCGTTCGCTATCGCTACATTATTGTAAGTGCTTCTTTTGGGTTAATTATTGTAACTATCCCTGCTTTTTTTATGTTAGGTTCTGAATTTATGCCTCCTTTAGATGAAGGAACAATAATGCTTATGCCTGTTACCACTCCTGGAATTTCAATAGAAGCTGCTAAAAATCTTACTCAAGTCCAAGATAAGATTTTGTATTCATTTCCAGAGGTAGAATCAGTTTTTGGAAAAGCTGGTAGAGCAGAAACTTCTACAGATCCCGCCCCTCTATCGATGATAGAAACTATTGTTAATTTGCATCCAAAATCAAAATGGCGTCCAGGTATGACGAAAGATCGTTTAGTAAAAGAGATGGATAAAGCGTTATCATTAGCAGGAGTTCAAAATGCATTTACTATGCCTATCAAAGCTAGAATAGATATGTTAACGACAGGTATTAGAACTCCAGTCGGTATTAAAGTGTTGGGAGATAATCTTTTTACAATAAATGAAATCGGTAAAAAATTAGAGAAAATTATTAGAGATATTCCTGAAACCAGAAGTGTTTATGCTGAAAGAGAATTAGGAGGGTATTTTATTGATTTTACTCCTGATCGCCAAGCTATTTCTCGCTACGGTTTAGAAGTATTAGATGTTATGGATATTGTTGAAACATCTATCGGTGGGCTTGATATAAGTACAACGATTGAAGGAAGAGAGCGTTATAAAATTAATATACGGTATCCAAGAGAGTTAAGAAATGATGTAGAAAAATTAAAAAGAGTATTGGTTCCTATCAACATAAATCCAAAAGAAATGCCATCTGGACGATTCGATCATGTCCCATTAGGGCAGTTAGGAACAATAAAAGTTAAAATGGACGCTTCTATGATTAAAGATGAAATGGGGTCATTAAGTGGATGGATTTATGTGGATCCTGAAACTAAGGATATTGGAGGATATGTAAAAAAAGCTAAAAATATCATTAATACAAAACTACATCTGCCTAAAGGTTATTTTTTGAAATGGACAGGACAATATGAGTTTTTAGAAAGAATGCAAAAGTTAATGAGAACTGTAATACCATTAACATTATTAATTATTTTCATTATTCTTTATTTTAATTTTAAAGGATTAGCTCAAACTCTGATAGTAATGTTATCAGTTCCTTTTGCCGCAATAGGTGGAATTTGGTTTATGCTTATCTTAAAATATAATACTTCTGTCGCTGTATGGGTTGGAATGATCGCTCTTCTTGGAATTGCCGCTCAAACAGCTTCTATTATGGTAACTTATTTGGATAAAGGATTTTTAAATTGGTCAAATCAAGGAAAAATGAATTCTAAAGAAGATTTAATAAAAATGGTTGTTGAATATGGTAGTTTTAGAGTTAGACCATTAATTATGGCTGTCGGATTAAATATAATGGGATTAATTCCCATCTTGGTATCAAAAGGCACTGGATCTGATATCGCTAAAAGAATTGCAGTTCCTTTATGGGGCGGATTGCTCTCTTTGACTTTTCTTACCCTTCTTGTTATACCAGCAATCTATGTTATTTGGAGAAATATTTATTTAAAAAAGCAGCTTAAGAAAGCCCCTAATGATATTAACAAATAATTATAGACTTTGTTTACTAGGACTTTGTTTTCCATAAGTAATTATGATTGATTTAGAAAAACTTTGAAAAGTAATTTACAATCTATTAAATCTAAACTAGAAAGAGAACAAATTTTTTATATAACATAATGAGAAAATGGTTATTTGGTATTGCATTTTTTTGCATTGGTTGCAGTGTTCCTAGCAAAATTGTATTAAACGGATCAGGAGGAAGGAATGCCTATAACGTTGCAGTCCAAAAGACAAATTCAGAAGAAATGCTTTTAAATTTAGTTAGACTAAAATATGGAGAATCCCCATCTTTTTTAGAGTTATCTAGTATAACAACTCAATACAGCATAAAAAATATTATAACAGCGGGTATTAGTATTCCTGGGTTTAGTAAAACAAATCCAATGAATTTAAGAGGGGAGACTCAATTCCAATCCCAACCAACGCTTCTATATTCTCCTTTGCAGGGAAAAGATTTTGCTAATCAAATTTTAAGACCCATAGATATTGGGGTTATTCAACAAATAATCTATTCCGGTTGGGATCTAGATAGAGTTTTTTTGCTTGCTATAGAAAATTTTCAAGAATTTCCAAACTTACATAGAGAAGGTTTAGCGCCAGAAGAATTAAAAAGACATGAAAAGTTTCATGAAGTTATTGATCTAATGAAAAAATTGCAGATGAAAGGATCTCTACAAATTGGAGTTAGACAACAAACAAATGATTTAAAATTAAAAAGTCTTCAATTTTCTTTTCCTTTTGAAGATCAATATGGCAAAGAAATTGCAGAAATATTGAAAGAAGAAAAAAGTTCAAATGGAAAATATATCATTAATATAGTTCAAGGGTTTGATGAAAATGGAAATATAGGAATATTGCCTAGATCACTACTTTCTTGTATGTATTACTTAAGCAAAAATGTGAGGATTCCTGAAAAAGATATAAAAGTATGTAAAACTTCAGATATTTTTAACTGTACCATTTCAACAAAAGATATTCCTAAAATATTTAAAGAACTTTTAATTGTCTATAATAGTAATAGAAAACCAAAAGATTCTTATGTTTGTGTTAAATATAGAGATACATGGTTTTATATAAAAGATGGAGATATACATTCTAAAAAAACTTTCTTGTTATTATTAGACCTATATAATTTACAGTCAGGAATACCAGAAGTTAAAGGAGCATTATTTACTTTGCCTGTAGGTTAAAAGATATAGATTCTTTAACTCATTTGAAGGGACAAAAAAGGACCCTAATTTAGAAAAAACAACTATAAAGGGCTATTCAAAACTAAAAGAATTTTTTTGTAAAGCAATGCTGTTTAGTTGTTTAATGATTGTTGTTTTTAGTTATTATTTATTAGCGGAAGACTTAAAGTCCCATGCGTGAAATCCCGCGAAAGGTTCGAGTCCGGCTTCGAGCATATTCTTAATAAAATCTATTAAAGCCAAGCGTTCTAATCTCTTAATAACAAGGAGTTTAAATGCGGTAGGTTTTTTTGTATGGTTGATTTACGACCAAAAAAATAATTTTTTACCTTGATTTACGACCATATTATCGGTATTGTTGTTTGATATATAACCATGTAGGGGAGATATGAAAAGATTAATTGATTGGCATTTAAAAAAATGGAAAGAGAATAAACACAGAAAACCATTAATAATTCGAGGAGCTAGACAGGTTGGTAAAACGTATTCCATTAATAAATTAAGTCGAGATTTTGAAAATATCGTGGAAATCAATTTTGAATTAACTAAAGATGCAAAAAAGATATTCGATAAAGATTTAAAGCCTAAACGTATTATTAAAGAATTATCTCTTTTTTCAAATCAAAAGATTATTCCAGGAAAAACTCTTCTTTTTTTTGATGAAATTCAAGAAGCTCCTGAAGCAATTAAATCTTTAAGATATTTTTATGAGTTTTATCCCTCTCTACATGTTATTGCAGCAGGTTCTTTGCTGGAGTTTATATTAGAAAAAATTGGAGTTCCTGTTGGCAGAGTGTCCTATTTATATTTATATCCACTTTCATTTATAGAGTTTTTAGCAGCTTCTGAGAACTATTTACTTATTGAAGAAATCCTTTCTCATAAAAGTGAAAATAAGCTAAATGAAGCTATTCATAATAAGTTGCTAGATTTTGTAGGTCAATATTTGGCTATAGGAGGTATGCCTGAAGCAGTAGTTAAATGGATTGATTCTGATACTTCAAAATCAAGTTTTGAAGTTCATCATCAATTAGTTGAATCTTATAGACAAGACTTTCAGAAATATGCAAAAAAACATCAAATAAAATATCTAGAACAATTATTTAAGCAAATTCCTAAAATGGTTGGAAAACAATTTCAATATCATAAAATTCATGGTGAATATCGAAAAAGAGAGTTAGTTCCATGTCTCGATCTTCTATGCAATGCAAATGTAATTCATAAAATAACTCATGCTGCTGGTAATGGTACTCCACTTGGAGCTGAGGTTAATTTGGAGAAATTTAAATTAATTTATCTTGATGTTGCTCTATGTCAAGCTATTTTGGGCTTAGATTTGAATACATGGTTTTTAGATCCATCTGCTCAGTTTATTAATCGAGGACATATTGCTGAAGCTTTTGTAGGACAAGAATTACTATGTTATTCCAATCCCACAAAGCATCAAGATTTATTTTTTTGGAAACGTGAAAAAAGAGCAAGCAAAGCTGAAGTAGATTATATTTTTGATTATAAAAATGAAATAATCCCTATTGAAGTAAAAAGTAACCATGGTTCAACTCTTAAAAGTATGTTTGTATTTTTAGAAAATCATCCACAATCTTCATATGGCATTAGATTCTCTTCTCATAATTATTCTATTCATAATAAAATTGATTCAAGACCTCTTTATGCAATAGCTAGTTTAGCTTGTGAATCTCAAAAAGATTCTTTGCAGTTTATATGTAAAAAATAAATAAAAGTTTTGTCAAGGTGAAATTGGCAGACACAAGGGACTTAAAATCCCTTGGGAGCAATCCCGCGAAAGGTTCGGGTCCGGCTTCGAGCATATTCCTAATAAAAATCCATTAAATTAAGCGGAGTTAAGTCATTAATAATAAGCTATTTGAATGCAGTAAGCTTTTGTATGCTTGAATTACGACCATATAATAAATATTGTTGTTTGATATATGACCATCAGAGGATAGATAATGTTGATTCGAATGACGCGAAATGATGCAATGGTTTTTGAGTCAATCGAGTCAGAATATTGATTTGATTCGAAAAGTGATTCGAATTGAATCTTAAAATTGGAGGTATATATGTATTATACTGAACTCGAATCTTCAACTATTGAATGTAGAAATTCAGAAGATTTTTCTTAATTATTGTTTATTTTTTTGTTATAATATCATTTCTTAAATAGTAAAAAAATTAATGGTGATATTATGTCTACAGTAGTAAAATTTTTACCTTTATACGAACAGTATTTTCGAAAATCTACTGAAGAGCATGATGAAGAGTTTCTCAAGGTGATTGGGAGGAATTCAAAAGCCAAGACTTGGATTTTACAAAGCCTTTATCAAAGCGCTTAGCAGATTTTTCAATTCAAGATAAAACAAAATGGCAAAAGCTTGCAAAAAAAGTCATTGTTTTAACTCTAAAAATTGTTATTTTTCCTTGGGGAATTTATGAGCTTGCAAGATATATTGTTCAACGCTTAGTAATGATTCCTCTTTACCCAGCTCAAAGTAGAATAGTCAGATTTTTTATACGAAAACTAATGCCAATAAGTGAAAAAGATTTAGATTTATTTAGAAAGCAAATTGCGATTAGAATGAACGAGCAAGGATTTCTCGTCAGACATGTTGCGTTAGAAAAAAATGGTGTGCGTTATAGTGGGATGCTTATTGGACATAAAGATACTATTGCAAATGGTAAGTGGGCTCTGCAAGCTACGGGTAATTTAGAACTTATTGAACATTCAGCTGAAAATATTGCGAAGATTTACAAAGATTTTCAAGTTAATACACTTCTTATTAATGGACCAGCGGTTGGAAAAAGCGAAGGTAGGGCAACTCCAGAGAGCATGGGAGATGCGCAAGAAGTCGGCCTTTCATTTTTGGAAAATGCACTTAAAGCCAATAAAATTGTTATTGCTGGACGCTCTTTAGGAGGCGCTTCTGTTGGACAAGCTATTTCTAAACATGAGTTTAAAAAAGACGTTAAATATCTAGTTGTTCGTCAAATGACTTTTGATCGCGCTAGCAATATTTGTGGTAAAACAGTTCGCAACTGGAGCCCAAGGCTAGGTTCATTTGTGAAAAAAGTTGTTAAATGGTCTGGTTGTGAGATGGATTCTTTAGCTGCCTCAAAAAAACTACAAGAACTTGGAATCAAAGAGATTATTGTACAAGCTACTCAAAGAGAAATAAAAAGTCATGAGCTACCAAAAAAGGATGATTTCATGACTGACGGTCCTATTCTTGCTCATGCGAGCCTTGGTTATAGGTTGATTAAAGAAAAAGTTGTTGATAATAAGGTGTTTTTAGGTTTAGAAAATGCAGAACATATGACTGATAGTGCTATTTTAGCTGCTCGAGATGAAATTCTGAGAATTTGACATACTCCCCATAAATAAATTTAGGGGCTTTCATATCGTCTTTTTTGGTAATTTTCAGAAAGGATTCTATTCTTAATATATATTTTCATGTTTAAATATTTTTATAATTGAGACAAGAGTGTCGGAAAAAAGTTATGAAAAAAAAGATAAGAATTTATTCAGATAGGGGAGTTAGTTTGTTTTCATTAAACTGTCTAATGAATGAACTGACATCTTTAGATTTAGGTGTTGATACGATCTCATCAAAACAGGTTATAGAAGAAAACTGGCAAGATAGTACATCAATTTTCATAATGCCAGGTGGAAGTGATCTTTTGTACTTAAGAAAATTAAAAAATGAAGGCTGCGAAAGAATAAAAAAGTTTGTAGAAGATGGGGGTAGCTATTTAGGTATTTGTGCGGGAGCATATTTTGGATCAGAGTATGTGGAGTTTGAAAAAGGAAATGATCTAGAAGTATTGGGTAAAAGAGAATTAAATTTTGTTAAAGCAAAAGCGATAGGTCCAGCATATAAAAAGCCTAAATTTAGTTATGAAAACCACAAAGGTTCAAAAGCAGTTCCTTTGGAATATGAATCTGAAGATTCTTTTCAGTATTTAAGCTCTGTTTATTTCAAGGGTGGATGTTATTTTGAAGGGGATAATCAGCTAGATATTATTGGAAGATATAGTGATTTAAATTTAGCTGCAATTGTGAGAGCAAAAATAAAAAAAGGAAGAGCTATTTTATCGGGAGTACATATCGAATGCTCATCTAATGATATTTTTGATATGGATGAGAAGTTGTCTTTAATGAAAAAAGAGATAAAAAAGACAGAAAATATCAGAAAAAAAATCTTTTTAGATATTTTAGATAAACTTCATAATTAATTTTTTTTATAAAATTATTTAAAAAAATCTAAAATTATTTTATAGACTTCATTTGGTTTTTCTCTATACATCATATGTGCTGCATTTTCTATTATTTTTAATTTTGAATTTTTTAGTTTTTCATGAACTCTTTCGGAGCAATATAGTGGAGTATCAATATCTTCTTTACCAATTAGGATTAGAATTTCACTTTTTATTTTAGAGATCCAATTTGTTGAATCAAAATTAGCTAAAGCAATAGATTGACCTTCATATCCTTTGGGATTGATCTCTCTTTTGGAAATAGATTCTAAAGTATTTTGAAAATTTTCTTTATTTTTTAAATAATCAGAGCTATAAATCCAAGGCATTAAAATTTTAGAGATGATCTCTTGATTGAGGTTAATTTCAAATAATTTAGGAACTAACTCAAAAAGCATTTGAGTAGTGTAGGGTATTTTTAAAAAAGTGCCTGAGAGTAGAGCTTTTTTTATTTTTTGAGGATAATTTAGACACATAGTTTGTAAAATTGCACTTCCCATTGAGTGACCATAAATATAGGCATTTTCAATATTTAAACAATTCATAAGCTCAAAGACATCTTTAGCTAAAAGATCTATTGAATATGGAGGAGCAGTAACTTCACTATCTCCAAAACCTCGAAGATCCATTAAAAGTACTTTATAGTTTTTTTTAAGAGGCGTTACAAAATCATTTAGAAGTTTGTGATCAGATGCGAATCCCCCAATTATTACTAAAGGAGGGCCATTTCCTTCATATTCATAGTAGATGTCTATATTGTTAGCTTTTATATGGGGCATTTTTTTTATCCTTTTTTTTAGGATAGCTTTGCTAATAATTTTTATAAAGTACTCAGATAATTTTATTCGAATTCATTTGGTTTTTTATTAAAGATGAAGTTTTGTAAAGTTTTTTTTTTAATTTTCTTTATGCTTTTATGAAAATTATTTTTTGTCTAAAATAATTTTCCTTCAAATTTTAATGAGGCTTTAGATGCGAAGTTTTTTTGTTTTTCTTTCTCTTTTTATTTTTATTAAAATTTTTGGCTTTTCAAATGTGAAAGATTTTTATGAAAATTTTTTAAATGAAAAAGAGCCAAGTGCTTTATTTGATGGATGTGTAGATTTAATTAATGGGAATTTAGCTGTTCAAGATGAAATAGTAGCTGATGGAAAAGAGCCGATAAAGATAAAAAAATCACACTTTAGTTTGAGTAATTTTGATCTTTTAAAAAGAGAAGAGAAAGATCGTTTAGAATTTGTTTTAGCGGGATTTTCTTATAAAGATTTAACGAGAGTACTGTTTTATGGAGATAGAGTAGATATTGTAGAGCCTTCAGGGGAGGTATTAACATTTGGAGCTAATTTAAAAAATCATAAAGGTAATCAAGTAGCTCATTTAAACTATAGATCTAGTGCATATCTACCTAAATTTTTTCATCAAAGAAATTTAAAAAAGATGGATGCATCTAAAATAAGAGTTGAAGCTAGAGGAATTTATGATTTAGTTGTTTTTTATCCCTGTGGGATGGAAAAACATTTTAGAAGGGATAATATTCATATAAATGAATATTATCTAAGAACTACAAAACTTTTAAATCAAAATATTTTACACTATTCATACGATAGATTTAATAATTTAGAGGAGATTAAATCTACAAACTTTTCATCTTCCAAAGTTTATGCTTGGATAAGATTTAATTATCTGCATCCTGAAGTAAATTATAGTGAAAAGAATAAAGATAAATATGATTTAAACATTACAACATCGGATGGAAAATTTTTTAATTTTCGTTTTAAGGATTATTCACCATTTATTTCAACAAATCAAAGAGCAAAGCGTCCTTTTTATATTTTAGAAGATATTTTTTCAAATATTTCAAATGAGCATTTTGATTATCATTTGGATTATAAAAAGACTCATCCGTTGTTAAAAATTTTAAAACTAAGTGATAAAAGAGAAAAACTAGTAGATTATTATCTTTTAGGAAATAAAAATCCTGAGCTTCGAGTAGAGTTTTTTGAGATAGATGATTTTCGTTTTGAAAGAGTAAAAATTTTAAAACAAAAAACAAGCGTAGGTAGTTTTGCAAATGAATATAGATTTTATTATGAAAATGGAATTTTAAATCAAAGAGCTGGAAAAACAACTGTTTTAGATTCAAAAAACAATAAATATATCTATTTTTATAACAAAGACTTTAAGATTGAAAAGATTCAAAGATTCAAAAATTTAAATGCTCAATATTTTTTAGTAAATGAAGAGAGATTTTTTTATGAGAAAAAAAATAATTTTTCTGTTTTAACATCTAAATCTTTTTTAGATGAAAATCAAAAAATTTTGGTTCAAATTGATTATTTTTATGATAGTAATTTCAATTTAACTGAAGAAAAGATTTTAGGAGATATTTCAAAAGAAAATGAATTTGAGAATTTTTCAAAAAGATATAAATATTCAAATGATAATAGAAATCTATTAATTGAAAAAACTGATGATGCAGAGACTTTTATTCAATATTTTTATCTACCAAATACTAATCTGATTTCAGCTAAATATTTACTTAAAGATAAAAATATAAAAAAAAGAGATTTCTATGAGTATAATTCAGATTTTATTTTAATTAAAAAAATTCAAGATGATGGATCTTCTTTAAAAAAAGATGATCTAAGTAATATTACTTTTAGAAAAATAAAATATATCTACCCTATAGAGGCAGGCCATTTTTTAGGATTTAAAAATATAGAAGAGAAAAAATTTTTAGATCTAAAAAATGTAGAAGAAAAATTATTTAGTAAAAAAATCTACAGTTATTCTTTACAAGGAAAAGTTGCAAAAAAAGAGTTTTTTGATAGTGAAAATGAAAAAAGATATACTTATTTTTATGAATATGATGAAAAATCAAATTTACTATCAAAAACAGATGTTTTAAATAAAAAAACAACCTATAGCTATGATATAAATAGTAATAAAATATCCAAAATCTACCCAAATACCCTCACAAAATTATATAGCTATGATAAAGCTAACAATCTTGTAAAAAAACAAATCAAAAAAGATGATGTGTCTTTTGAAAAAATTTTAAAATTTGATGAAAAAAATAATAAAACATATTTTTTAGATTATTTAGGCGGTGAGACTTTTTATAAATACGACTCTTTTTCTAACTTAACTAAGATAACTTCTAAAAAAGAAAAAACAAAAAAAAGTATTCAAAAATTATCTTACGATAGCTTTGGCAATATATCTAGAATAGTGAAAGATAATGATATAGCCCAGATTAAATACAATGTTTTTTCAAAACCCACCCTTATCAATCAAAACGGTTTAAAAAAAAGGTTTATTTATAACTTAGATGGAACTTTGAAAACCTATATCGATGAAAAAGGGATTAAAACTCATTTTGAATATGACTATCTAAAAAGAATAGTTAATATAAAAATTTTGACTCAAAGAGATCAAATAATAAATGAAAAAAACTATGTTTATAATCTATTTTCTTTAATTGAGATAAGAGATCAAAATTTTTCACAAAAATATACTTATGATTTTTGTAAAAGATTGATAAAGGACGAAATTTTTTTTATAAATGACTCATTTGATATACAGCACTTTTATGACTCCCTCTCTAGAATGCATAAAACTATCTATAACAATGAGATTGTAAAAACAAAATCTTTTGATTTATTAAATCGAACAATCCAAGAAAGAGTAGAGATAAAAACTAATCCTTTTTATGAAAAAAACTTTGTCTATGATAAAGCTGATAACTTTTCGTTGCCTTATTATATAAAAAGCAAAATGCAAGAAAAAAAACATTCTTTAAATCAACCTATCTTTAATTTTCAAAAAGATAAAACGAGATTAAATTATTTTGATAATATAGATATTTCAACTAACAAAGATCAAATTTTTTATGATCTGATAACAAAAAATTTATCAAAATTAAGTTCTATAAATTTTATCTCTGCCATTTATAAAAATATCGTTATATCTTATGGGCAAAAGCAATCATTTATAGATGAAGATTTTTTAGATAATCCAAATATTTTTTCTGCTTGCCTATTATTATATGATGATTTAGATCTTGAAAGTATTTTTTCAGAGAATTCTTTTTGTGATTTTAATAAGAAGAATATAAAGATTTTATTTACTAAAAATGCTCTTTTAGGAATGCAAAGATTTGACATACTTATAAAACAGATTTTAGAGGCTTTAAAAATGTTTGAAAATATTGAAACGATAGATAAAAATGAATTTTTGATATCCTATAAAAATATTAAAATGATAATAAATATTGAAGAAAAAGATCAGTTTATTATTAAAAATGTTAATGAAATTAAATAAATGTAACAGTGATCTAAATTATTTTTTTTCTAGGTCTTAAGTAAATTAAAGTCTCGATTATCCTTTGAAAAATGATTTGACCTTATCGAAAAAACTTTTCTTTTTTGGATGATTTTCATCTGTTTCTAAATTTTGAAAGTTTTTTAAAAGTTCAACTTGTTTTGAGCTTAAATTTACAGGGGTTTCAACCGAGATGTTTACTAAAAGATCGCCTTTGCCGGCTCCATGTACATTTGGAAAACCTAAATCTCGTATTCTAAAAGTTTTGCCATTTTGTGCGCCTTCTGGAATAGAAATTCTATAAGCTTTCCCCTCAGGAGTTGGAATCTCTTTTTTGCAACCAAGAGATGCTTCTGTAAAGGTGATAGGTAATCTTAAATAAACATCATCTCCATCTCTTTCAAAACTATCGTGTGGAGAGACTGTTATAAAGACATATAAATCGCCAGCAGGGCCTCCGCCTTCTGATGCATCTCCATAGCCTGTCATTTTAAGACGCATGTTGTTATCTACTCCTGCAGGAATATGAATTTTTACATTCTGTTTTTTTCTAACTCTTCCTTGGCCTCGACATGTTGAGCAAGGATTTGTTATAATCTTTCCTTCTCCTCTGCAATGAGAACAAGTAGAAGCCATACTAAAAAAACCTCTTGTTTGAAATACCTGGCCAGATCCAGAGCACGTAGAGCAGGTTTTTATGTCTTTAGATGATTTAGCGCCGCTACCTGAGCACGGATCACAGGTGATGTAATTTGTAATTGCAATTTGTTTTTCTGCCCCTTTAATTGCTTCTTCAAAAGAGACAGTTATACTAATTTTTTTGCTAGCGCCTTGTCTGAGTGAGTTTTCTTCTGAATCAAATCCAAAAAAGGATTCAAAAATTGAGCCTCCTCCTCCCATTGAGC
>SDBT01006986.1_pt1 | contig 18642 bp, 23 predicted proteins | sample 2277101 | NCBI WGS metagenome assembly SDBT01 (sample SAMN10404973, study PRJNA504765) | marine sediment metagenome | isolation source: marine sediment core GS10_PC15, 103 cmbsf | place: Arctic Ocean: Southern Knipovich Ridge | collected 2010
TTCCAAAGACTGCGCAAGTTCCGGCCCTGGCAAGAATACCAGCTCAAGGAACGCTGCCAACATCAAAAGTTCCGGTCATTAAAACACCACCGCCAGCGCAAAGACAAATAAGTATTCCAAGATTAAGCTTTGCAACAATACCGATAAGCAGAGCGCCAACGCCAGGCGCACCGTTCGGATCACTAACCGGCACACCGCCAACAGGCCCAGGGTTCCCAATCGGTGGCGGCTTCGGAGTACCCCCAGGAGGATTTGGAGGCCTCGGAGGAATCAAAGGCCGCAAGTTCAGCAGACGATTTAAAAATTTACCCGACATACAGGCAATATTCTTTGGGGACATAGGGAAGCTGCCCAAAGGCAAACTCACAGGTTTTGAACGTAGGAAGATTCCCAAATCGTTTCTGGAACAAGGACCACCGAGCTTATTTAGAGGTAAACTATTCTAATGGACGAGGGCTATGACGACATACGGAACGCGCAGCTTACCGACTTGATTAATTTAAAAAATAAGCAGAGTGACAATCAGCGTTGGCTCGTAGACGACATTGACGAGATCAGGCACTTACAAAACAGTTTACGCGGAGTTATGTTAAATTCGACAACTAATCAAATGGAAGCATTTGAAGATTCTCGTCTGATGAACGACCAGGGCGCACGGGTTCTTACTGAAATGTTCTTGCTGCCAATAAGCAAACAAGTCAAGCTAAGTAATTTTGACCCCGACGAAATCAAGCGGCGAATGAAAAGAATAATGAAAACCCTCGACAGGCATTTATTAGTTAACGAACCCAAGTACGATTTTGATTACAGAAACCAAAACTTAATACTTGAACTTTTTGAAACAGTCCTCCTCGCCCTTTTCAATCGCGCCCTGTACGGTGCAGAACAAGAGAGACTAACCACGACGAGCAAAGTAATTAACAAAGAGGAAGTTAGGACATACCCAATGGCGGACTATGATCCACAAATGCAACAGGAAAAAAAGGGGCGAAGTCTCAAAGACTTTTTGCCCTTCTAAAAAGGTGATCTAAAAAATGGTAAGTATCGACGACATAACGAACATGAGTTTCTTAAGCGGAGATAGTTTAATCGGCGTTGCAAGCGTAATAGTTACCGTATTTTTTTATGTGGTAATCATGGCCATAACAGCAGCAGCCCTGTATTGGCTCTTCAAATTATTAGCGTACAGCACGGACGTTGAGATATGGGAAGTTAAAGGCACGAACGAATTAGCATATTATGGTGACGACAAAGTAAGGAAAGTGGTTAAGAAAGGCGTGACATACATGGGGTTTTTGAAGAACCGCCAAGAGGTATTTAGGGCTGTGAAATACCCACCATCGGAATCGCTCATAAGAAAAAAACCGTTTGGAACAAAAGTTAAATTAATTCTCGAGAACGACGACCTCAGACCGACAAAGATCGGTTACAGCAAGGAAAGTAAAGACCTTCAAATCGATCCGTTGCCCTGGCATCAACGCGTAGAGTTCATCCAAAGACAAGAACGATACGAGAAAGATTACGAAGTCAAAAACGACAGAGCCCAACGCATGGCGCTCGTCATAGGAATTGCGCTAATGACAATCCTCATGTTCGGCCTGTTCGTAATATGGCAAAGCAACGTAACAACAGCCGAAGCAACAAAAGCATTGGCCGGCGCAGTTACGGCAGCAACCACAGCAGCAGTCAACACTTTACCGGGGGAGATCGGTTAATGTGGAAAGCGGTCTTGATAGTGGGAATATTCGCGGTGGTCGTCACAATGATTGACGTAGCGAGCGCCCAAAGCTTTGACGATCTCCAAACAGTTATGAACCTCAACCCACTTGCATCGCTTCAAGTTGGCGACACAAATAAGACAATCACACATGACAAGCAAGCTATTAGAAACGGGGAAGGGGCGTACTCTGCAAAGTTATCATTTGCCAATCTGTCCATAAATAAATTTACAGTGATCGCAGGAAAAAGAGTTAACGTAACTTTGAAAAGTTTAGGTTTCCCCGGCGCGTTTTCCATATCGTCCGACATAAAACCACAGAGCATTGAAAGATATAACTTCACCAAAAAATGGCAAGTTGAAGTTCAAGGCCACGCACTCGCCAAGAACGGCACGAACGCAACAGCGCTTGTCAACATAACATTAACTCAAGAAATATATTACCCGGTTCCCTTTAACCAATTTAAATTTGATAACAGAACATTCTACGGCATAACCGTTTTGCCATCAGAAAATTATCACTTCACGTTCGCAACGCCAGGATTAGGCCAAACAAAAAAATACTCATACCTCATCAATGCGTCGGACACATACTTGGAACTCGACCCCCACTTAACAGACGGTCTTTCATCATACTATGATTTCGACACAGTATCAGGAGATAATATAACCGACACTCACGGAGATTTATCGGCATACAGAAACGCATCAGGCGTAAGTTTTGATGCTGAAAGCAACGGCGGACTTAGCGGCGGCGGAACATTCGCAAACCTCAGCCACGGAGGATTTGTAAGAATTGCCGGAGGAAGGGACGACGATTTCACCGTATGCGCATGGTACAACTTTAGAGACGAAAGTTCGTCAACGCAAGAAGGTATGCTTATGACAGGATCAGACCAAAGCGCGGGAGCCATAGTATTCTTCGCAAGAGCGCACGACGGAAGATTCAGAGTAAGGGGCGACGACGTGGACGGATTAGTCGACGAATATAACGATGGTGATAGTTGGAAACACTTATGTTACGTAATAAATTATGGCCTACAGAACGGATCGGCATATTTGGATGGGGTAAAAACTGATCTAAACGTAGGCGGTAATGCGTTTGCTAATGTCGATGGTGTCGATTTTGGATGCCTAAATAATAATGAACACCCGATCTGTCAACATGCAATTTCAAGTGGGGGGCTGGATCAGATCGCCTTTTGGGATCGTCAACTTAGCCAAAACGATGTCGATATGTTATTCCAGAACGAAAGCACCGGCCAATTCTGCGAAGGCGACCCGTGCGAATGGCATGCGGCCGCGCCCTCAGATAGTTGTACAGATTTTGAAAGCGGAGCAACAGACACCGTTGATTGCACGGATGGTTGCACCATAGATGCGGCAGTCGACAAAGGCGGGGCAGATATAGAGTTTTCAGGCGATGGCCAAATAACAATCACCGCAGACGTAACAAACTTTGGCGATGTTCAAATTTTAAGCAGTTGCCGCGTTATTTGTGACGGAGGTTGCATAACTTGAAACTTCGACTCATACTTATTCTATCAGTTGCCGTGGTGTTTTTACTGGCACTTTCGGCCACCCCTTTAGCGCAAGTGCCGGACACCATCGGTTTTGGAATCAACGCGTTTAATAATTCATTAGGCGGTAGGATTAATGGAACGCACACAACAGAGATCAATATTTATTCTTTGGTTGACGGAGCGCAAACCGGCGAGCCACTAGCCAACGGATCAGAATTAATTAATTATTTTCAAGGAGTCGGCTTTATGAATTTGTTTGGAGTTGGCACGGACTGGACAAGCAGCTATTGTTTTACAACTCGCATAGGTGTCGGCACTGAAAGCGGTTGCGGAAACATAACGCCGCACCTACAAAGTTTATACGCGTTTAATTCGAGTACGTCCAATCATTCCCTGTTCGCAGATAATTCAACATTTACCGCCGGTGTAAATTGGGACGACGTAACCAACCAACCAACAATAAATGGCACTTCAACAACAGACGAAATACAGGATTTGTGGGCCACAGTAGCCGGAGATACAGGCAGCACAACAGCAAGCAGCAGCACCGACACATTAACAATTGCGGGAGGTAACGACATAGATACAAGCGTATCAGGAGATACCCTAACATGTGCCCTGCAACCGATCTTAAACACCGTTACAGACCTAACAAATACGAACCTCAGAATATCAGGGCAAAACATAACTATTACAAATACCGTGGGAGGGTACTCCATATTCATCAACCAGGACGCGGACGCAGGAAGCAGCCAAAGCGTAGGCGGCGCTATGAGAATTGACGGAACCGGAAACATCGGAACAAACCTAAATGTTTACACCAACCAAGACGGCACGGTATCAGGCCATTCAGTTAGCATAATGGTTGACAACGAAGCATTTGACCAAGTAGGATTAAGGGTAAGGTATGACGGTTCGGCCAATGCAGTAGTGTTCGACTGCCGCGCACCAGGAGGCGACGAAAGTAGCCAATGCCTTAACGTAGCAAGCAACAACACACGTGACACAACCGTCGGCATAAACTCGTTCACATCAGCACACAGCGCAGTTAAAGTTGACCTAACCGGCGACATGAGTACAGGATCAAGAGGCGCAGCAGCATTAGGCCTATTCTCAAGCACAAACAGTTCAGACCCTTTTGGCGGTCACTTACTTTTCTTTGAAACCGAGGACAGCGCCCCAAGCAGTCACATAATCCATATGCAAAACGGAAGCGGGAACTTAAACTTATTTGGATTAAAAGATGGTAGTCTTAACTCTACCGGAGCGTTTAACAGCACGGAAGTAAACGCCGGTACTGCACGGTTCGGGGATTCTGTAACTGTCGGAAACCAAATAATCCACGGCGGAGATACCAACACAAACATAGCGTTTACATCGGACCAACTCGTAATCAATACAGGCGGCAGCAGCCGATTTGTTGCCAACAGTGCAGGAACGCAAACAGTAAACGGCAACCATGACATGAATGAAAATGACATCATCGATGTCCGCTCATTAAGACTTCTTAACGGGACCGGAGTCGGCGACATAACAGCAAACGCTAGCGACTGCGTACTAATCCAGGGAGGAACGAGCCAGCTTTCAATATGCTAAATGAAAACAATAAATCAATTAACTTTAATTTTAATCATCGCATTAGTCTCGGTAATATCCGCCAATGGGTACACGGCCTCCCAAACAAGTACCGCAACATTAAACTTTACCGAGCATATAAGTATTGTCAACAATTCGTATGGCGATTTGGTGATCCAAGCCAGCATTGGAGAGTTAGCAATTACCAACATCACAAGCGCAGATCAGGAAATATTAACAGGTTATTTCTACACAACAATAAGGATTCTCAACGGCTCGAGCAATCTTACCACAAACATTTGCATCGACACTTGGAGTTGCACGGGCTATGTTAGAAATGCAAGTTTTGAATACCGACAATGCACCAGGATCGACACGTCCTGCACGACAACTGGCAACAAACCGGAGGAAAAACGGAACGTGACAGGTTGGGAAACGAGCATCGTATTAATGTACTTGGGGGCCATAGCATTATATTTATTTTACGGTATGTCGATGAAAGACCACCACTTGGAACAAATGATAATCAAAAGTAAATTGGTCAAGGAAAAAGCAACAATGCATCTAGTGTTCGGCCTCAAGCTTCTGTACACATTAGTAATGCCAGGCCTGGTGATCCTGGGGATTCACATAGCTAGAGAAATTGCATTGGCGCAAGGCGCACCCGTAAGCGTGACTGACTCCCTCCTGACAGCGTTGCGTATCTTCATGTGGATTTACGTCTTTACTTTATTCGTTGCAATAATCATAACGATCAGAAACGTACTTGGCAGCTTGGCAGATACAACAACGGCAAGCATCGCACAATTTAGATCAATGAGGAAAACGAAACGTGGCTCCAAACCGTAGAAAATCCAAAACCAAATTAATGAATGTTCCAGTCGCCTTCGCGGATATGTTAACTGAGAGAAGCCAAAAAATAGGAATTGAAAACCCCGACTTGTTAAGAATGACGACGGCATCAGTCAACAGAGGGCAATCAAAGTTCACACTGAAAAAGAAAAAGAAAAACGGTAATTACTTCGATTTATTAATGGACGATGATCCCCTCGCGGAGTTTTTCAAATGAACAAGTGGCAAAAAAAAGGAAGCATTGAAGATGCCGTACTAATATCACTATTCTTAATCTTCCTCGCTATAATGGCGTACCCAATGGTTAAAGTCGCCAACGACTTAAACAACATAATACAAACTGACGACAACATGCCCGAAAGCATCAAAGCAACAACCAACACTTTCAACGACAAATGGCCCACCATAATAGAAGGAATCTACCTGCTGTTACTGCTAATAGGTTATCTTGGCGTTTTCATCTTCGCATTTTTCCTGGACAGCCAGCCAGCGTTCTTCATACTGGCCGCCATATTTTTTACGGCCATGATATTAGTAATCCCATTACTGGCAAATGTTTGGCAGGACACAACAAACAGCGAAGTATTTGACGACATAAGATCAAAATTTGTGATAATCCCATTCGTCATGACCAATTACTTAAGAATCACAATTGTTATGTGGGTAGTTATCGGGTTCGGACTGTACGCCAAAAAGGTGGCCTTATGACCAAAGCATTACTGCCGATCTTATTAATAATCATACTATCGGTTGGGGTTGCGGCCACAATACAAATAGTCGACAACATCGAAAGAAAGCCCGACCGGTTCTTACCAAGCACATTTAATTTTAGCAACACAGCGCAAGCAACAGATTCAGGCCAGCAGATGCAAGGCATAACATATGACGACGGTATTTTTTATACTTTGATGCGCGACGGTAACTTATTTTCAATTGACGCGTACAACCAAACAGGCGATTTCATTGGGGCTAACTGCACAGATGTTGACGGAAGCGCAGACATGAACCAACCGAACGCAATAGCTTGGAACAACGATTTAAACCAATGGATAGTGGGCGGCAGAGAAAACGCTGCCAGCGAAAGCACAATATTTCAAGTACCCGGGAACTGCGTATTAACAGGCGGCATACATGCAGACCTTAACATTTCAGAAATTCGCGGCCTGGCCTGGAACGGCAGCCAATACCTCGCAACGTATAACAACGTATTCGGCCTGTTCTCATCCGATTTTGAACTGTTGACAAATGGGACGTACGACAATGACATAACCGAGGCCGAAGGTGTGACCTGGTTTAACGAAACACGAATGTGGTGGGTGTTGGATCGAGCAACAAATTCAACGTACGAGTTCACAACACAGCTTAACAGTTCCGGCGACAGATTTAACAGCACCCAAATTAATGTACCGTTCGGACTTACAAACAACGCGACGAGCATGTTCATAATAAGTGGCAACCCAAACAATTTAACATCAGAATATTCGCAGCAAATCTTTAAAGTATTCTTTGAAATTCGGGACGAATTTTCCGATACCAACATACGAGAAAATGTTACCATCAGCTTAGTTGGAAATGAGAGTGCATCATTCATAACAGCAAATGGAACGCTGAACTTAAGCGTCCCTCATGTTGGAGAGTACGCCATATCTTACACAAGTCCGCAACACGAAACGCGGTTTTATCATAGTATTCTCGGGGACAGGCATAGATCAATAACATTGTACAACATACTGACGGCCAACAGCAGCACAATAAAAGTGTTGGTTAAGGATGAGAATTTCAACAACTTAGAAAACGCAACGGTCCAAGCTTTGCGATATTACATAACAGACAACACATTCAGAATTGTTGAAATGACTCGCACCGGATTTGATGGGGCAAGCCAAGTTCACCTGCAACAAGACGGTGAAGATTATAAATTCAGAATAATTTATCTCAACGATACCAAATTCCAAAGCATCGCAACAATAATAAGAAGTTACCACGTTGCCGACGGTATCAACTTTCAAATAAATAAAGAAGGCGATCCATTAAAGAATGTCGAAACCCTGACCAATGTTGAGGCGGGAGTAAGTTTTAACAACGTGACAAACACATTTTTATTTATATTCAATGACGCGTCGGGGACAGTTACGCAAGCTTGTTTGGACATATTTAAAATTGAGGAAGGCCAAGAAGTGCGGCTGAATCAAAGCTGCACAAATGCTGACAGTGGAACGATCAGCATATCTGTTGACAACAACCTAACAAGTTCAATGGTTGGGGAGGGGGTATTAACGATTGACCAAAGCGGGGTACGCACAACTTTGGTGGCTGATCAAGCAACAGCTTTCTTTGATATAAGAAACATAGTAACAAGTCTAGGAGCGCAAGGCCTTTTTTACTTGGGACTGTTCGCCACAGGCATCGCACTAACAATGATCTTTGAACCGAAGGCCGCAATCATCGCAACTTCTGTTGCTTTCGTCATTCCAGTAATTGCCGGCTTAAGTTTATTCAGCATCACCGCAGCGCTTGGCGTTATGGCCGGCGGCATAATAATTGCAGCAACAATGACAACGAGGGCGGAATAGTGGTAAATACCTTAACGGCAACAATGATTGCAGCGCTGCTAGGAAGTTTTGTTATCGCAGTATTTTTACTTCCAATAGTTGAGCTCAATCAAAATTACGCAGCAGACATAGACACAACAAACCTGGAAAGCGTTGACAGACTTAACGACTTAAGCGAGGACGTAACCGGACTCAGGAAACAAGCCGTTGATGATAGCAACGTAGACACGCAGGAAAGCGAAGCCAGTTTTTTTACAAACGCGTTCACCGTGGGCAAATTCATCTTTACGGGTGGCCCATTAAGCATAATGGAAGGCATGCTTAGAGACTTTTTTAACTTTACACCGTTCCCACCAATCGTTTATGTATTCCTAACTTCGGTGTTGGTGTTGGTCATAACTATTGCATTAGTGAGGACGATCACGGGCAAATAAATGGTAATATACAACACTACAAACATAAGCGCAGCCGCGAACTTATATGAAGCCGCAATAGCAACCGGCCAACTTGAAGGCCAATTACTAGGGACATTAATAATATTTGGCGTTTTCTTTTTGGTGTTCATCGCGCTCATAGGCCGGTACAGTTTTGAAAGCAGCATACTCGCAGGGAGCTTCATAAGCACCGTGATGGCATTATTTTTACGTCCTGCCGGAATCATAACAGATCAAATACTTATCATCCTGGTCGGCCTAACAGCCATATTTGCAGCTTACCAAATATATCAACGAAAGTAACGGAGGTCTGCCATATGCATAAAAAAAAGCAAATCAAAAAGAAGCCGGTTAAAATTCAAAAGAAAAAAGAAGCCGGGCGAAAGTCACGACGTAAACGATGAGTTTACGGAGAAGTTAGCTGCTTGCCACGACGACCCAAAGGGAAATTGTGGTACGCATACTTCTCTAAACTGCTTTTGATAATGTTCGTTACAAGTGTCGATTACCTCATCAATTTTTTTAAATTCGTTCATCGCCCAAAAGTTGAGGATTACTCCGCTTGCGATCGCCACGACTCCCAACACTAGGTACAATTTTTCTTTCTGCAATTGCATCACCCATCTTATTATATGTTAATATCAAGCCGCCAGTCACAAGCAAGTAGCCGATCAATACCTCGGCAACAATAATGAACCTGACAGACTCATACAAAACAATCTTCCCATGTATCAACAGGACCACGCTCAAAATCAGCATAGCAATATTCGAGCCAGTAAGCCCGGCCACCAAATACAACTCAGTTTGTTTGCTCATTCGCTTAACCATTTATTTGCCCCTCCTCAATAATCGTTCCTTCGCTTCTCGCCAAGCATCAGGTTTAAATTGTGAAAGTGTCGTCTGATTATCACACTCATACTTCTTGCAGCAAGTACACTTACGAAGGACAACTGTCGTTTTAATAGCAGCATTTACTGGCATAGAAACACCTCCGTACGGCACAAATTCGCGCAATGTCGAAACGTTCGCTTAATACACACTCGACGTACTTTTTTATTCATTAGGCACACCCTTTTGATGATCGCCTTTATTTTGTGCCGAATACCATATATCCGCGCGGGAGGCCTTCTCGAAAAATTGTGCCATCATATCCTTTGTGCCAGGGTGCTTCGCATATTTAATCAGTTGGCACAAAGACCAAAGGCGCATGCTGCCAATATAAACGCCAGCTTCAAATACCTGGACGCTTTGCCCGTTCCGCTTAATCCGAATCTCCCTGCTCACTTTCCCCCCGTTAGTTGTTTGTATAATATCAGGCGATTTGTAACCAGGTGCTTTATTTGCCAATCCTTTACTACTCGCGCGCCCTGTATTTCGCGCCTCCGCTCCAATATGTCCTGCCTGTTTTGGACGATCCACTTGTACGATTTTATCCTGGTTGTCAGATTATTTTCTATTACAGCTTTTATAGTTGTCAACGCCATATTTAGAATTATGAACGGCGTTGCTTTTATTAGCGTCCACGGTTCGTAATATAGCAACAGGTTTAAGTACCGATTTTTTTCCCCTTCGTATTCCGCCATTTTGTTATTTTTTCCAATGCTAACTTTTCCGTAATGAAAAATCTTAGCTGCCGGACATTGTTTTACCGTGTAACCTTTTGTCAAAGCTTGCAACCCCAAATATACCTCATCGCCCGAGTAAAACATTTCCTCGAAGTAAGGCGTTTCTATTTTTGTTGCATCTATCATAGGCGCACTTGTCCCCAAGATTTCCGTGTCTCTTTGTTGCGTTACCGGATTGCCCAACATGTCCATTGTAAAGCCGATCCCCGCGTCCCCGTAATATGGCCCCGCTTCCCTATTTTTTATGTGTCCTGCCGTTATAGCAACTTGATTATTTTTGAACCCTTTTTCCATTTCTACCGCCCAATTTTCGCTCAGTGTTACGTCGTTGGGGATCGTTGCAACATATTTTGTTTTTGCCCTGGCATATCCAAAATTATAGCCAGCGCTTACCCCTACGTTGTACGCCAACGGGTACAGTTCCATTTCTGGAAATTCCTCATCCACCATTTTTTGACTTCCATCCGACGAAGCGTTGTCAATAATCATTGTGCGTATTTTTTTGTGCGTTTGCTTCTGTATACTTTTTAAGCATCGCCGCAGGTGCTTTTTGCCGTTGTAGTTTAGCACTACAATTGTCAGCGTCATACGTCCACCCAATCGCCAGTCGCAACTACCGGCCCATACTTTGATGGCGTGAAAAAGTCAGCATAGTTTTTGTTTGATATATCAAAATTCCCAGGCACACAATCCCACTTTACGAAAAAAGCGTTAAGTCGCCTAGCGTCTACACCAATTAGCACATACCCCTTTTCCCTCGCTAATTTAGTAAGTGCAAGCAAGCTTGCCCCATAATATTTTGTGTCGCCAACCCATTTAAACTTTGGATCGTACCGTATCGTTTTTGCCCGGTCAGGTAAAAAGTGCGCGTTGTATTCTATGACCACAAGTCGCGGTTTGTAGTTTTTGATTGCTTTCCAAATCCAATAATCGTTGCCATCAACGTCAATTATCAAAAGGTCAAAACTGTTTGGCACTACATATTTTTTGAACAGGTAGAGAATGTTTTCTGCCGTTATAAACTCCGTTTTCACTTGCCAATTCCCTTGCGGATCGCGGTCCATCCTGAGCCCATGCCATCCGTTTTCTAATAAATTCCTTGAGCAACACTCCGTGCAATTGCCAGCCCCAAACTCCACAACATACCGGTTGGTCGTTCCGATCTGCTTGAATACCGCGTCGATCATTCCATCTTCTCGATTCTGAGAATATTTTTTCTGCTCAAAGTCTCTTAGATCGGTGATTGGATTTTGGCCCTTCAACCACCAATTAATTGCCGATCTTGCACCGTCATAAAAATACCTGGCCTTATGATACACATTAACCGATTTCATTTTCGCCTCGTTACCTTTTTTATTTGTTCGTTTATTAACAGACCCAATGTTAATGGCATCGCGATCGTTATGAATATTATTGACAGCACTACGAGCGCGTATACCATTATTGTAATCGCTAGCGGTAAGATCAGGTAGTCTTGCCAGTTAGCCAAATTGATCATTTCGCGACCATCCGTTCCAAGTTCAGCAGCTTTTCTTCTTTGGCTCGCGCAACTTTGGTTTCCAGATTTTCCCAATCGATATGCAATTTAAATTGGTCGATCATGATTTCAACGTCAGCCATTTCATTTGCTAGGCCGCGCCAATTAACAGAGATCAAATCAGACCTGATCAATTTATTAGCAGCTTGGATGAGTTCGCCGCACTCCTCCATAAGCATGCCAAGCTGCGCGTTTAAGCCCCACTTATGCATAGCGGCTTTAGATATTGCTTTCTGCCTCGGTCGAGAGATCACTTTCGCACCCACTTTTGCACGACAAGCGGTTTCAGAGTCCACAAAAAAACAATAAGCCCGATCACAGTCCCAACTCCTCTTGTAAATGCAATCTCATCATCATGCAAGCCGGCAAGCCCAAGTACAAAAATCGCTATAATTATACGGCCAATCACTTCTATAACGGCATGGTAGCCCAACTCCAAAAACCAAACTTCTTTCCAGTGAGTCATTTGCCGCCGTAATGTTTTAACGTGAATGAAGGGCCGCAACTATGCGCCCCCCTCACCAAATCCCCGCATCGAATACAATGCGCGCAGCTTGTTTGCCCCGTGTCATCGGTTGGGGCTGTGCATGTTTTGTTTGGACATTTCATTTAGTACCTCGTTTATTTTTTGCACATGGCGTGCAGTAACTGCCTTCCTTAAATTCAACTCCTGGATCACGGTCACTAAAATTAAATATCTTATCAACTGCGTCGGCCAATTTGACCTCGCACTTATGACAATACTTTGGCATCAGTGGTCCTCCTGGCAATGTCGGGCCATCTTCATAATGAAAGCTTCCCATTCCAGATCGCCCTTAAGGGCCATAAGTTGTTGGTAGTCGTCCCACTTGAAAAGCAGCTTAACCGGTTTCATGCTGCACCACCACCGCGCCAACTGGACGCGTTTCTTTGCATACTTTTTCCCAATGTTCCAAGCATAATGGCTTACCCAAATAGATTACGTCCGTCGGCAAACCGGTTCTGCAATTATGGTACTCGCATTGCTTTTCTTTCATGTCGCGCCTCTAATATTTCTAGTACGTCTGAGATAGCGTCGCGTCGCCCGGACACATAACATTCTTCTGAACTATGGATCACGTCACAGCCCCGGTGGTCCTTAAACGATTGGCTCATCTCATGCGCCCGATATTCCTTAACTTCATCCAATATAATGCGGTCTTTTGACATCGCTCACCCCTTCATCATTTTCAATTGGCTTAATCAAATCAAGAACAGAACTAAGCTGCTTATTGGTTGCAACAGTGGACGCGGCAAGTTCCTTAATGCTGTGCTGCAATTGCTTCTGAGTTGCAGCAACCATGCGAACCAGGTCCGATGGTAATGGCAGAGGGTGATCTCGAAGATCATTAAAGAACGGCTGCACCGTATCTTCCATGTCCTGCTTTGCAGTACCGCCCACCGTTTCAGCTTCATTCAAGTTAAAGCTGTTGTCAATCAAGAACCAAAGTTTCCCCTCATCAGTAGTGTAAGCACGAATCTTATCTTTGTCAGCGTTGCACTTTGTGGCCAGTTCATTATTGATCTCTGCATACTCTTGATACACCAATGTTACGTTTTGCGTTCTAGGCCGTACAAGCACCAATTTAAGCTCGCTTTCCAGGCGCGGCATAAACCTATTCCAATAGACGAAACTTCGCGAAGTGGCAACCTGCGCTGTGTCACCATCAAAGCTGTGGCCGCTATACACTTCCACAGAATCCCTGTACAATCTAATGGTGTTGCCATCAACATCAAGCTTATTGCACCGGCTCAGAATATCCTTATAGGCCGCAGTCTTATGAATGATCTTGATATTAAATTCCTGGCCATGCAATCGGATACCATGTTTCAGCTTGGTTGTTGGTTGTAAAGTGCCATGACTTTTTGCAACCTCAATGTTTGCGTTGGTGATGAGGCCCTTCCTTCTCAATTGCTTAATCACTTTGTATATTGCTTGGCTGCTGCACTGGCGGCGGATGGCTGCCTTCGCAGGTGTTAGAAATTCTTGTGTGAGCATGTCATACACATCGCGCTGAGTGGCGCTCAACCCTGGTGATAATGGGCGGCTCTTGCAACCCTGGCGGTTGCATGTGTGCTTTGTCATTGTATATAGTGGCCCGCGCTGCGCGCATGTGCGTAGTATAAAATAAATTGTTGGAAAATTATCAAACCGTCTATATTGTAAAAAAAACGGCGGCGGCGCACTATGAACCCCTCATAACGTCGTCTATGGCCGTCTTTCCCATGCCAGTTGCCCGTTTTACATCGTCTTTTGGCACTTTAAGGTTCAAAATCATGTATCTAATGAGCAAATCGCGTTGGTTCTGCTGCTTTCCGGTCAAATCTGTGCGATCTTCCTCCGCCAACATCTTTTTTTTTCTGTTCTCGTACTCATCATAAGAAAATAGGCCCGTTTCTTTCTTCCGACCCCAGGGCCACGCCGAAAATTCGAGCTCCTCAGTAGTCAGAACGTGCTTTGCCTCGTAGAACTTTTTGGAAATCAAATAATTGTAAAAGTATTCTTTACTTGTGTCGTTGTACCCAACATAGTAGCCGCTAAGTAACGGATCAACGTCGCTATTAGGGTCGACTCTACGCTTCTTAAAGTAAGTTCGGTACATGCTGACGCTTCGATCTACCGCCATCCACCGTGGCAGTTCTTGGAACCGGGGAATGTTAACGAACAGGCAATATTGTTTGCTGCGCATCGTACTAAACATGATCTGCAACTTAATAAACATCTTAGTCATGGCCAATGTTTTCAGCAAGCCAGTTACGGCCTCATCGTAAATGAAAATGTTGCCGGCCGGCTTAGTTCCTCGCGTGATCATCGCATGCAAATTGTTAGGCGTGAAATAATAGTCGTCCAAAGTCAAATGCCCCCCGGCCACCCGCTCATAAGCGTACGCAAATTGTGTGGCCAACGTACTTTTACCGCTACCCTCCGGCCCACAAAAAATGCTGACCGCATCTAGCCGTCGTCGCACGTTGCTAACCCTCGTTTTCAAAAGTCGCATGTCATTCCAAGCTGCACGGCTGATATAAAACGGCAGCTTTGTTTCATTCTTATTGGCGACTAACAAATCAGACGACCCCCTGGTTCAAAAGTATCCCCAGAACTATTGTTGCATCATTTAAGAAATCCGCAACAGCAATAAAAAGAAATATCCACGCGATATGCTCCGCACCATAAGGATCAAGCCCGGTATGCCGCCTCATCCAAACGTAGCTGCCAAAAATCATTCCAGGAACTAGAACGAGACTAAACATAAAGTTGAGTTGGCTCATTTGAAGAATGATACGAGCCACGGGGTTTGCTTCGGCAATCATCAGGACTTTTTCAATGTCACCACCAATGGCCGATTGATCCGCGTAGAAATTTACCAAAAAATTAGTTAGGCCATGCGCTCCCAAAATCAGAACGACGGATAGCACGACCAAATAATCGTAGTAGCGAATCTTCACGCCATACCACCCGTTAAGTGTTTGCGCTCCTGTTTCAATTCCATATCCAGGCCCAGGCGCGCTTCGATCTTCTTAAGGTCAATCGTAAATTCTGTTATCAATCCATACATGTTAGCAATATTCGTACCCTTTGATTGTTTTTCAATCAAGGCGGTTAGTTCTTTCCACTTACCGATTAATTTCTTGTCGTCTTTATTAAAATACGGATAGAACTCAATGAATAATATGTTCAAGTTGCTGTAACACTTTCGCCAATCGCTGCGCTCCATGCCCTCGTAAATTTTCATTAGACTAAACTTTATCATTCCAACTTTTGGGCCACCGCCGTGAAATTCGGCCTCAACCTTCCCAGAATCAACGTATCTAGTTTGTCTTTGCACCACGCTTACCACCTAACACCAATTTAACTGTCTGAAACATTGTACCAAGCTTTTTACTTTTGGTTTTGACAACCCAACCTTTATGCGACCACAAATTCAGCTTCATGTACGCGTTGCTTGGGCTAATGCCCAACTTATCAACTAGTTCATACACACTTGTCGCCGTGCCCAAAGCTTTGATAAGTATGGCCCGTTCCTCAGGCGATAGGGATTCGTCCATGTTAAATCTTGCGTTCACACCTAGCGCCTTTGCCTTCGTCATAATGATCTTTTTATTTATCTACACATATTTATAGTTTTGTATTATATACAAGATGTTAATAAAAACATATAAGGAAGTAAATCAAATACGATTGTCATGCAAATTAAAAAGTTCATTATGGACAAAAAAGGTCAGGCCGTTACAATCGGAAAACTGGCCGCCATAGGAGTGACTTTAGTTGTTGCAGTCCTGGTTCTAATGTTTGGCGCTCGAGTAGCAGACGACGTTCAAGATAATTTCGTAGCCGATGAAACCAACCTTAACTGTGTTGTTGGAGGCAATCAACATAACTGCACAAGTGCAGGATTCAATTTAACACAACGAGGAGTCGAGGGATTGAGCAACTTAACAGGCCAATTCCCAAGCGTCGGTACAGTACTAGGCGCTGCGCTCATCATCGGCATACTTGCTACCGCATTTTTTATAAAATCAAGCGGAGTAAGCTTCAAATAAAAAAAAAATATAAAATAAACAGGTGAAAAAAGATGCACAAAAAATTCGAAGATGTGAAATCGTTTCTGAAAAACCTGTTGTTTGGAACTAAGGGCCAAGCAGTCAATATAGGAAACATCGCCTTAATCGGCACTACGCTCGTCGTAGCCGTATTAACTCTTGCGTTTGCAGGTGATGTTCTCAGCGACATTAATTCGGATCAGACCGCGAATAGTGCTGCTGCGAATATATCCTCAAATGGTCTGACAGGGTTATTGAATGTAACCGGTCAGCTGCCATCGGTTGGTACGGTACTTGGTGCTGCACTGATCATCGGTATCCTAGCGACGGCGTTCTTCATACGAAGAAGCAACAACTAGGAATCTGAGGGATGAATAATTATTCCAAATAGGGGTAAGTCCCCTTTTTTTTCTATTTCTTTATAGCAAGTTTTAAATAGTCCATTCGCCGTAAGGCCAAGAAGAATGGCAAGGTGCAACCGTTGGTAGGACAAAAAGTTATAAGAAGCAACACAGGAAAATTTATTTTTGTCCCGGACATCAGGGATGAGGGCACAACAGTTACCCAAGTCGTCGACGGCGAAACAATTACTTTTTCTAAAAAGAAAGGACAGACAATAATTAAAAGAGATAAATCCGATTCAAGTACGCGCCTAACACAGCCACAAGGTGGGGGCCCATCTGTCCGAGCGGCTCCCATCTTTACACCAACCCCGGCAACACAAACGTTACGGCCACCGGAACCAACAACGCCAATTGAGCGTGCAACACAACAAAGCTTGCCGACAGGATCACGGGGCCGCAGGGTCGAGGTTGTTTTTCCAGATTTACCAAGCCCAGGCATGACACCAATACCGCCGCGCCCATCAACCAAAACAGAAGAAGAATTAAAACGCAGCTTGCCCGAAGGCATAAGGGACAAGCCAACACCAATTGCCAGGCGGATTCTAGCAGATCAAGTTAGCATAGTAAGCCCATCGACGCAACAAGGAGGACTTAGCGGCAGGTTACAACGCTTCGGAGGGAGATCGCAAACAGCGCTCATACGAAGTGAGATACAAGGCCAAGATACATTCGGCCAGCGATTCAAAGCAGGAATAACAAGTCTCGGAGTTGCAGCAGCAACGCCAGTTGCAGACGTTATAGATTTAGGTGCGGCAGTAGCCAAGCCAAGAAGTCCCAAACAAACTTTTGAAGGGGCAAAGGGAATATTTGAAAGCCGAGGCCAAATCGTTTCGCAGTTAGGAACTCAATTTAAAAGTGAAGCAGGTCTGGCACGTCAAGGCGATCCAACAAGTGCCGGGCGTTTCTTAATCGCACCAATCGCGTTTGCCAAAGGCCCAGGAATAGTGAGCAGCGCCCAAAGAGCAATCGCAGTTGGCAGATCAACTAGAAGCTTTGGAACTGCATTACGAACAGGTGGGCGCAGAGCAGTAATAACAAAAGGTAAAGGTGCAGTTGTTCTCGATGTCGGAAGGGTTGAAGGTGCAGCCCAATTTCAAGGCGGCAAGGTTGTCAGGATCAGTGGAGAGAGTCGGCAAAGAGTTGCGCTCATAGCAAAGGGAAAAAAGACATTGGGAGGCCTGGAAGAACAAAGCCGGATAAGAGCAATAACGCCAACAGGTGATGTCGTCGGTATTTCAGCAAGGACCACGCGCGGAGTAATCGGAATCAAAGACGATGTTAGCGTCACATTCAGAACCGGGACGCAGACCAAACAACTAATTGAGTCAGGTAAAAAGTTAGGAGATCCAAAAGCTTTTGCTTCTGCAAAGAGAGCAACAAAAACGAATTTCATTTCAGAATTGCAAGTCACAAGAGCCGCCGACAAAACACAAGAAGTTGCAACGGTAACCGGATTGCTAAAAAAAGGCAGGATCACTAAACCGTTAACCATAACAGGTGCGCGAGCAACATTTGGCAAACCTGAAACGTTACTATCAAGTCCAGATAAACAAATCAGTGAACAGATAGTTAGGGGTGGGGCTATCGGCGGGACCGGTGGATTAGGTAAGGCAGCATTTAAACAAACTCGAATCGATCCACTAAAGGTTGGCCGGCCAGCTTTAAAGGACAGAATAACAGAACGATTGAAACAACCCGTCGGTAAGAAAGCACAGATAGGCGTAACGTTACAACCTCAACGCCAAACGCCGCAAATAATCAGGGGCCGTTCGACGCGTGAATCATTAATCCCAACTCCTCAAAGTGGGTTGGTAGGTCAAGGTAAACAATTGGTTGGACAAATCGCACAAGAAACATTTGTAC
>SDBT01006987.1_pt1 | contig 18639 bp, 24 predicted proteins | sample 2277101 | NCBI WGS metagenome assembly SDBT01 (sample SAMN10404973, study PRJNA504765) | marine sediment metagenome | isolation source: marine sediment core GS10_PC15, 103 cmbsf | place: Arctic Ocean: Southern Knipovich Ridge | collected 2010
CTCCGCCCGCTCTGCTATTAAGAAAAGGATAGAGGATAGGAGGGCTACGGTGAAAGAAATATGGGAAGTTGTTGAGAAACATGCCCGTGATACTGTTTCTATTGCCCAACATCTCCATCAAAAATATATCCTGATACGGAAGGAGAAATAACTATGCCAGGTAAGAAGAAAAAGAATATTTTTATTACGTCAACTGATGGCTCTTTTTGTGTATCTGAGGGGATTAAAGATACTTGGATAACTGTGTTTGTAACTGACACACCAATGAATAATAGGATAATAAATAAGATTAGTAAAGTGTGTAATCTTACAGATATAAAAAGAATGTTTATAAAAGGAGATGAATAATGCCAGCTAACATAATAACAGTAAACAGAATAGAATATACACTACCTGATAGTCGTATGCCATTATTAAAACGAATTTTAAATCAATACGGGTATAGGAAGGACACAGAACTTTCTAAAGAGGATAGGAATGAGTGCACACATATTCGAACTCACAAGAATGGTATATGTCAAATATGTGGTGGAGCTACGCCTAACCTCCCTAAAGAAGAGAAGGAGATTGAGAAGTTAACAACATGTAACGGAGTAGTATGGTTAAGTAATAGAAGGAAAATCAACGAACTCATCGACGCTATCAACAAACTAAAGAAGGAGGTGAATAAATAAATGAAAATACCAATAGTAATAGGGACACTTATAGCGCTTGTGTTATTAGCAATTCCGGCCCAAGCCGCGCGACTTGATGATTTGCAAACTGAATATCAACGGCTTGCAGGTGAAAAGGCTGACATAAATGCGAAGATGCTTAGGCTTCAAGGAGCATTTGCGGAAAGACAAGCTGCAATAGCGGAGCAGGAATTGCCAGAACCAGTCGAAACTGTTGAAGTAGAGATCGCGCCAGAGGAAGCACTGGAAGAAACTATAATTGAAGAATGATAAGATAGCCGGGGAGAAATCTCCGGCTTTTCTTTAAAAGGAGATTTATGGACAATTTTCCCTACCAATTAACAGACTACTTTCCTTCCCTTCTTACTATTAAATTTGCTATCAATCAATTAAAGCAATACAATATGCCATTCACTGTGAAACAACAGTCTGAAATAGATCTTCAAACTAAAACAAGGGTTACTCGTTTTGCGGTGTATACCCCGGGCCATTATTCCTATGCGCGCAAGGGCAAGATACAGCGGCCAGGGCCACTAACAGATGTGGAAAAAAAGCCGGAGCGTGCCTTTTATTCCAAAGGTATTCCTGAGATGTTGAAGGAGAGTGAAAAATAATGAGAGTGTTACTGAACTTGGCAATGACCGTTTATGTGTTGTTGTTTATGGTGTGGTGTTGGGCAATGGTGCAGATGGGTATTGGTATTTACAAAAGTTTCAAAAGGGGATATTAAAATGAAATACACAAACGAAGGTGAGAAGCGCCGTAGCAAGACATGCTTAACGAAAGGAGCGTTTGGAAGTCCGGGTAAGCGGATATTTGGGGGTCCGGTGAAGTGACCAAAAAAAGGGGTGAAACAATGAATGGTTATGATTTTATATACAAAATGTCTGTGGGGAAAGCAGTTGAAAGTGATTTGAGTTGGTATAGACTCAAATGGAGACCAATTAAACGTGGAACGTACAATTTTTATATTACAAATACTCTACCTAATTACATGGAAAAGTTAATTGGGGTAAGGATTTATAACGCAGGTGCGCATAGTGGACGGGGAAGAAGTTGGGATGGTTTAAATGTTATGTTTGGCTTTTTCTTTTTTGTTATAAATTTTTGGATTAGATGGAATATTAGGGTTCATAAGGATGGACCTATGGACACAGAGCATAAAAAACCTTTATTATTAACTAGCGGAGAATAAGGTATGAGTAAATATGTCCGAGGTATCGGTTTTGTTAACTATAAAACTCCATCAAAGTTTTATTTACAGAATTATTTTGAACGTGATAGCATAACGTGCAAAGAGTATAATTATTTTAAGAAAAAATGGTATAAGCTCGACGAGAAACATATGTTAATAATTCATAAGAAAAGTATTATTGAAACGATATTAAGAAAGTATAATACTAATAGTACAGTACGTTCTCCAGTTTGACAAATAAAAAAAATTAGGCATACTTGTAGTAGGGAAAAGTGTGCCTTTTTTATTGGGGATAGCCTATGCCAAAATATAGGGAATATACTGCAAAGCTCAAAGCAAAAAAGCTTTCAAAGGCTTACATTGAAAGCGGTTTAGATCAAACTAAGTTAGCCCGCCAAAGAGGAGTTACTAGCCAAGCTATTAATCAAGAAGTTAATAAGAAGCCAGTCCAAGACGCCCTTGATAAGTATTTCAATAGCACGAAAGCATCTGAAAAAGTAGCCAAGTGCATTGATGAAGGACTTGGAGCCGAGCGAATCTTATGGTCGCTGTCCACGAAAAAGAAACTCAAAAAGGTGATAGACCATCATTGTAGGCATAAATTCGTAATTACCTTTCTCCAAGCTACAGGCAAAATCAAATTAAACGGAAACGGTAAAGGAAACATAGGAGTAATCCAAATATTTTATGGCTACAGATCTCAAGCTACTACTAGCTCCATACGGGACGAACTCGCAGAAGGAAGCGAACAAGCCTAATCCAACACAGAAACGCGTTTTAGAGTGGATTGATGCTGTTCGCGCTAACCCTGATGCGAATAAAGACCATATCCCCGTCCTTTATATTCAAGGTGGCGTAGGATCCGGGAAATCCCGAGCTCTCTTAGCTCCAGTGATCGAGTTGTTGCTTGAAATCCCGGGGCTTCGGGTTTTGTGGGGTCGCAATGACTTCAAAGACCTCAAGCTATCTATTATGGATAAATTCTTCGAAGTCTTTCCGCCTGAACTAATCGTAAGCAAGAGTGAGCAGTATCACTGGTATGATATAGCCCAAAGCGAAGGTAGTAAATCCCGGATATATTTCAATGGCCTAAAAGACTTGAGTGGATTAGGTTCTCAGGAGTTTGGCGTAATCGCGGTTACAGAAGCTTATGAAATGACGGAACAGTCTTATCGCGCGCTCAAACGTAGATGCCGGCAAGAGAAGGTTGTAAACATAATCCTAATGGAAGGTGAGCCACCAAATGAGGATCACTGGCTTGCCAAGCTTACTAACCCTGCCCATCCGAACTACGATTCAGATATTGAGCAATGGACTATTTCTACATATGAAAACTGGGAAAATCTACCTAACGCCTATAAGGGTTCACTTGAGGGCATGCCAGAGAGTTGGAAAAGTAAGTATCTCATGGGCAACTATGGCTTCATTCCAGATGGCGATCCGTTCTATCAAGGCTTTAAAGAAGTACTCCACAAGCTCGCCTTGCCTACTACACAAGACAAACCATTGCTGCTTGGGTGGGACTATGGCTACAGGCATCCAGCGTGCGTTATAAGCCAAATAGACGCAAAAGGCCGTTGGAATATAAAGCGCGAAGTAATCGGCAATAATATCATAGTCAAAGATTTTGGTGATGTGGTCAAGGAATATCTCAATGTGAATTTCCCGGGATTTAATTTGGTTCACTACGGTGATCCGGCCGGAGAAGCTAAAGGGGATAAGAGCGAAGAAACCTCTGTTGAGATATTGGGTAGCAAGGGTTTCAAGCCAATAACAAGCAACTCATCTACCTACCGAGACCGAAAAGAGATCATAGAGCGCCTATTAAGCACACTAATTGAGGGCACTCCGGCATTAACTGTGGATCCTGCTTGTAAAACCATCATAGACGGCTTTCTCGGGGGCTATCATTATCCATTACTGAAGCAAGGACAGGCCTTTACAACGATAAAAACCGAGATGCCATACAAAGATGGCTACTACGAACACCCAATGAATTCTATCGAGTATATCGCAATCAACGTTTATAAGCCCGTGGCCCAGCCGCAAAGTTCTATAAACAAAGGGTATCGCGTCCGGGAATTGAGGGATAAGCGGCGATCAAGTGTGCAGTTTGGGGGGAAGCGGAGATGAGTAAGCTGATTATCTTGGTAGTGATTGTTATTTTACTTTCCGGTTGCGCTCACTACAATAAAGATACAAAGACGATGTGGGGTTACGGTGAGTACAAAGATGAACAAGAAGAAATGAAACATCCATTTTACCTGAAGGGTATATTTGGAATTAACGTATTTGGTGATGAATGACAAAAGTAATACAATTAAAGTATGAGATATTGCGACGGCTTATATGTGATTTACACGATGACAACCCTTATACAAAAGAACATATTAAGGAAATAGCTTTTGAATTAGAAGGAAAGTCGTTGGGAGAATTGCGGGAGAAGTATGAAAAATATGTATTTATTTCAAAACTTCCTGTGGGAGCTTTTCAGGCACTAAAGCGTGATTTTTCAAAAAGAGATTATACTAAAGAAGGAACGCCGAAAATATTTTCAAAAACCCGCAAAGCAAAAATGTCCAAAATTGGTGGCGCTAGGTTCTATTATAAGGAAGCGACGTAAGATGAAAAGACTAATCTTAGTGATTATCGCGATATGGATATTGTGTAGTGGAATGACGTTTGTGGATGAAACTTTTAATGTCGATTGGCCGCAGTCAGTTTATGATGATGTTTACTGCGACGAATGTGGAAGTACTAATCTCGAAATATCAATTGAATATGAAACTTGTGATTTCAATGAAAGCGATGAATCAATGTCAATGTCAGAATATTCAAATCATAGAATATTTGTTACTTGTGGTGTTTGGCATGGTTCAAAGACAATATTAACCTGCCTCGACTGCGGCTACAAAGTGGAGAAAGTGGAATGAGTAACGAAAGCAAAACAAGCCCTAGAATTGAATTAAATAGAGTAACGCGCCACATTAACCTTGCTTTCGGGGTATCGCCAGAGCGCTTGGCCGAAATCTATAAGAAGTTTATAGCTGTAGCGAATATATATCCGAACTACTCAACGATAGCCGAGTCGTTCTTAAATAGCACACACTTTAATGAAAAAGAGAAGTTTTTTGGCATGTTTGTACTTGGTAAGACGTTTGGCATGATGATGATCGTTAAACGAAAAGGTATGAAGCTTGCTTATCGGAACAATGATTTTGAAGGGCAATTCTTAAAGGCAATGCACAATACCGTAGAATTAACCGATTCGGGAGGCATTAGTGGCTGAAGATACCGACAAAAAGAATCTTGAGATTGAAGATGTCAAGGACGAGAAGAAGGATAAGGAACAAGGAGAACTCGAGACTCCGGCATACTTAACTCAATTAGACTTATCAATTGAAGATAAAGAGCGCCTATCGAAAGAGTTTTTCCTGGAACTCGATGCTATTATTAAAGAGCGCAAGGACGCTGGCTTTGATGACAAGTGGGACACACTTGGTAACTTATACGAAGGTGTTCTTGAAGAAAATGAAGATCAACAGTTTAATCTCCATAAACATACTGCCAAAGTCAAGGTAGATACCGTAACAAACTTTTCAAGCAAAGCTTTCTTAAACTCCGATCCTATGATTTCAATAAGCCCCCGGCCGGAGTACGCCAAAGAAGGTGGCAAAGAAGTATGCGAAAAACAACAAGACTATATTGATTATAAATTAGACGAGGGCAAGATACCCTTTAGATCTCCCATAAGCAAGGTCATTCATTCCGCCGGACTATACAATGGCGGAATACTCAAGATACCGTGGGAAATAAGGGTTGTCAAGCGTAAACGCGAGGAGGAGTATCAGGGAAATCCTATTTATAAGGTTGCAACGCCGGATGGTGATGTTCTCGGTGAAATGGATCAGAAGCAACTTGATGAATTTAGAACAAAAGTTCCTGATGCCAAATTCCAGATAGTAAAAAATTCTGGTCTTGAAGATTTCTTAAAAGCCTACCCAGACGCCCCAGAGAAATATCCAAGTAAGATTAAGCAACTCATAGAGGGCAAGAAAATCCACTTTATAGCCACCTATGATGACATCGCGTATAACGATCCCAAACCAAAATATGTAGATACAAGGAATTTCTATTGTCGTTTATCAGTTGAAGGATATGAGGGTTTAAAATATACTAAATTGCATGCTGAAAAAATGAATTATACATGGTGGGAATTAAAAGGAGAGGAAAAGCGCGGACTTTTTGAAGATGTAGACGAGTTAAAATATCAATATGAAAAGGGTAAGAAAAAAACTACTACGGATGGTAAAGGTGTAGAGAAAGATAATTTTGAGAATGAAAATTTTGATGTGTATGAAGCAGTATTCTATTATAAAATGAAGGTAGAGGACGAGGAAGAAAGTAAGATTGTATTTTGGATTGAGAAAGATTCGAGGAAGGTTATAGGCGCTATAAATTATCCTTATTATACAGTGGATTGTTACTATGTGCCATTTTTCATTATGAAGAAATGGGCAGGATTTTATCAACCGGGCGTAGCGGAATACCTTATCGATTCCAATATAGCTGAAAATAACTTCTTAAACTTCACGCTTGAGGCCTTGTGGTCAAACAATATGATTACTCCGATTACTCCGGAAGGCTCAGCTGCTGATATTCAATTTCACGAAAAGCAATTTGAACATGGCGTACCTATCAACGCTAAAAAAGAAGATATAGATTTCTTGCAACGGTATATGAAAGCCCCTGATGTAGGCGGCCTTGTGGCTATGATGAACATACTTACGAGGGTTTCAGATGATGTTTCCCGCGTGTCAAGCCTTACTACAGGTGGGGAATCCGAGATTGACCCCAATGCGCCGGCCACAAAAACAATAGCGCTCTTGAAACAGTCAGGTATTAATATCGAAGAATATATTGAGAACCTTGCTCCGTCTTTCAATGAAGTCTGCAATATTATCCTCCAAATGACTTACCAGATGTCTAAGGAAAACCGTAAATACAAGTCAAAGCGTCAAACTAACAAAGAAAATGAACTATTCAGTGAGATTACTCGGGTAGAGATGTTTGCCCGGACAAATATACAGTCTCAGGCTATGGCCTTTGACTTTGATAAATTAAATGCTAAGAGAGAAGATGTCGCGCTCTTTAGTATGGTGAGACAAGAACCTCTAGTAGCCAAGAATCCACAGGCCGTATGGACTTTACTGCGCAATATTATAAAGGGATGGTCTCCGAAATGGCGCAATCAAGTTGATCTTATCCTGCCTGATTTAGATACCCTTAAAAAACAACAAATGGCGGTTACTGTTCAGGCAGTCGCTATGTATGTGAAACAAGCGGCCGAGAAAGCTCAGATAACCAAACAACCTATTGAATTCGACCCCAATGAGCTTATGGCAGTTGTGAGTGAGGCCGCGGCAGAGATGGTTACTCCTGTACCGCCTGAAGTGCAAAAGGCGCGTGCCAAGCAAGCACAGGAAGCGGGGGCTCGTGGATAAGCGTAAAAAACATGATATGTTTAGAACCCCGACTCCCGAAGAACAGAAAGCAAGGGTTAGTAAACAGAAAGAGCAGGATAAACTTAAAAAAGAGGTTGAGGATTTAATAAAGAAGTGTTTGTCCAATCCTGACTTCATAAAATATAAAGAGAGCTACCAGAAGCTTGAACGTGAAGTTACCACCGCAATGATAGGATTTGTGGAAAATGACCAAAAGGTTTATGCCTACTCTATGTTCAAAATGTCTGATACTCTCAAGCGCTTGAGGTATTTATTGGACATGGTTGAAACTGATGGCCGGAGAGTGAAATGAGTGGATTATTAGTACACAACATAAATACATATTGCAGAGATTACTCTTGCCATACGTTGATAATTTTAAATCTATTATATATACATTGGCACGAAGGGGAGTCAAAGGACTTAAATTTAAAAATCTATCCCAATAAGCGCTTGCGAAGCATGGCAATAAATGTGGGTTTTCGGTGGGTAGATATTCATTTACCATTTATAAAGGAATGGTGTGTATGATACCTAAAGAACCAATAGACGATAATAGAATATTCACCGGGAATGATAAACCCTTGAATGTGGAACAAGCCGGCAATATCATACATAGCCCGGAGTTCCATAAGCTTCAGCGTTCAAAGATTGATAATATACTTAAAATCAGCCGAAAGGTTGATTCTGAAGAAGATAAAAAGCACCAACTGAATGTTGCCATCAGCCGGATACCTAACAAAAATGGCGGGGAACTGATGAGGAAAGTGTTGAGTTGTAGGGTGGCCGGATATTCTTATAATCAAATGGCAAAGGCTTTGAGGAAGTTCATTGACCCTACTGCTTCGCTTGGGAAGATTATTAAGGCTATAAAGGCCGTTGAAAAAGAAGCCATATATCGCGTTAATGTGGCTCTTTCGCAGAGTAGAATTATTGTTCCTGATGCGCTAAATTAGGGGGTTGTGTGCCTGAATACATTATAGTGCCAAAAAGGGGAAAGCTCACAAGCATTAAAGCTGACAATATAAAACTAACAAATAATTGGGCAATATTTTGCAAGAGGGGAAAGAGAGGGAGTTCTCTTTTAACTGGAAAGTTCATTCGTGCTTACAACCGGGATTATATAAAAGAAATCCGAATAACAGGGGGCAAATGAAAGAATTTCGGTGTAAGTTTTGCCATAAGTTGTTGTTTAAATATTCTGGCATAGAACAAGGAAATTTTGGTTACAAAGCAGAAGAAAACGTTAAGGTAAAGATGAATCTTGATTATAGCAAAGTTGAGATTGCGTGTCCTAAGTGTTCTAAATTAAATATTCTTGTAATAAAATCTGTTCTTTTAATGAAATAGAGGCTCTCGAAGCCCAATAGTTTAAAATAGAGGATCACTGAATCCCATATTAACCGAAAGGTTGGTGTGGGATTTTTTGTCGATAACCTGCATAGTGCAGGAACGACACATAGAAGAAAGGGCGACAACCCGAGAGGGAACGCCGGGAGGAAGTAATGGTAGAGCGTATTGGAGTACTTCAGTCAGATTTAGCCAAAAGGTCGGCCACAGCGGAAGAACAGGAAGAACTCAATATCCGTACTGAGGAAATCGGCGCGGGTACGAGGAAAGATGAGGAACTGTTCGATACTGAGCCCAAAGAAAAGGGTAAAGAGAACGACCCACCCCCAAAGGAACCGGAGAAGAAGCCGGAGAACCAAGAAGGGAAAAAGACTGAGGAAGGCGAGAAGTCTGATGCAGACCTTTTAGAAGCCAAAGACGAGGATTTGGATGATGCCCAAAAGACTCGCAAGGCTGAGCTTGTAGAGGCTAAAAAAGTGGCAGATGCACAGGTAGAGGAAGATCGTATCCTTGAAACAGAGGATAAAGACCTAGACGATAAGGGAAAGACCAGGAAGGCCGAACTTGTCAAGGCTAAGAAGGATGCTGATGACAAGGGCAAGACAGAGGAGCAAAAGAAAGCGGAATTTGAGGAAAATGTAAAATCATACGTTACTGAGCATCAAGTTTCAGAGGAAGCGGCGCGCGAGGACTTGGGAAGCATAAGCAAAATCAGGGATAACTTCAAAGACGACCCGCAAAGGCTCGCAAAGAGCTTTCTGCATGTTCAACGTCTTTACACAAGAACCACTGAGGAGCTTAAAGCTTTAAAAAACAAGGCCGATACCGCAACGTCCCCTGCAAACGTGAAAGACGTAGTCGAAGCCATTGGAGCCGGTGAATTAACTATGAATGGCAAGGCAATGTCGAAAGAACAAGCTATCACGGCTTATCGTCAAAAAGAAGATATTGACGAAAGTGTTGACGATAATGTTGTTGTCAAGATGATAGCAAAAGACATGGTAACGGGTCTCAAGTTCCAACAGCAAGAAAATCTTACCAAGCTTTCTGGTGAGGCAAAGGTTAAGAGAGAGAAATTGGTAAGCGAACTTTCTGAAGCTGATAAAAAGTTTTTACCTATGATTACACCTTTAATGAATGGCCACACAGACCACCAGATTATGTCTGATAAATATAATCTTGGGGATTTGGTTTTATGGGCTAAAGGCAAGAATTATGAGAAGGACATCAAGGAAGCCGGGGAGCGTGAGTTTAAGCGCGGTGTAGAAACCCGGAAAATCATAGGAGATATTAAAAAACCTGGCGACGGAAAGAGTAAGACAAAAACTAGTAAAACAAAAACTTCTTTGACAACTGACCAGATGGCAGAAGCAGAAGAACATTTTGCGAATGATAATATTTCTCTTGAGAGAAAATACGAACTCTATGCTGATGTTCTTGAACATAAAAAGAAGTTGGATGGTAAAGGTAAAAAAGGAGAGGAGAAATAATCATGCAAGAAGGCGTGCAGTTAAAATATGGACACATTGCTGGTGGGAAAGTAGCTGTTCCCGTACAAATGCTTGCTTCGCAAGTTATGAAAGCGGCAAGTGGTAGATTTATTAACATTACTTCTGCCGGATATGGAGAGGTGTTTGATGACCAGGATACTGCAGAATGTTTTGGTTTTGCAGAAGCTCCTGAGGAAACTTCAAGCGCAACCAATGGCGGAACAGTTTACAATGTTATTGTTGACCTAACGGCTGTATTCAGAATACCTGTAGATACCGGGACGTATGTACTCGGCATGTTTGGAGATACTTGTGATATTGGAGTAACAAGCGACGTACAAGGAGCGTATTTATCCGGTTCTACAAGTGATACCGTCATTATAGTTGGCGGCGATCTTGTCAACAACAATTGGGTTGACGTAATGATTAACCCAGTCAAGAAAGGCCAGACAAACGCAACATAATATCATAAGCACAACACAACAATTAGTGAGTTTTTTTTAAGCTCATATTAAAGAAAGGAGCTAAAAAATGGCAGGTCTAAGAGATGATCAAGTTGCGGTATACAAGCGGGATATGTATAAAGCGCAACTCGAAGGTGAAATACAAGTAAAACCTAAAGTGCCTGAAGTATTTTCGATGGTTCCATTTAAAGATGGTGCCGGAAACAAAGAAACTCAGCTCTTGGGTGCAGGAAGGCTAACAAGGCATACAGCTGAAGGCCAAGACATTAACTTCAAATCTCCGGTTCAAGGTTGGGAGAGTTTGGTTAGATTCTGGACATATGGTGGGGGTTTAGCGTTTACCAAAGAAGCTGTTGAAGATACTGTCAAGGGTGGCAATATGCTTAAAGACCTCGCTCGCACATGGGGCAAATACGGAACCATTGCGAAAGAGGAAATTGGTGCCGATGTATTCAATTATGGCGGTACTACGGCAGGTTACTGGATGTTTGACGGTAGCCATCCGGGTAATGCAGATTCAAGTGGGATTAAACTATATGATGGTTTCTCCTTGTTTAATTTGACTGGACTTCCAAGAAGCACAAGAGGTGGCGGAACATATTACAATTCAGTCGCTGCTTTGACTGTATCAACTGGCAACTTTGAAACTCTCTACAATCTTCAAACCGTAACTAACAATCGCGACGAAGAAGATGAAGTTGTTGGCAATCCTGCCAATACAATTCTCACTGCCCCGGGATCTGACAGATTCTTGGCTGAGAGAATAATTGATACTTCAAGGGGATTACCGGGAAGTCAGTTGAATGATAAAAACCCATATTACAAGATTATCGACAAGATAATCTCATGGGATTATCTGCTTTCAACTTCCGGTTGGTTTGTAGGAAAGAGGAATCACGATAAATTCTGTTTCTGTTCAAGACAAGGTCAGGAAACAGATTTCTACAGACATCGCCCGAATAAAGGATATAGAGCTTCAGTGGATATGAGGTTTGGTATCTGGATGAAAGCGCTTGCTTGGAGAGCTTGGGTAAGAGGTGGCGGACTTTCTGCCTAACAGAAGGATCGGTCAATGAGCTTTCCTAAAGATATTTTTGGTAAATGTCCGGTATGCGGTGGCGCTGGTAAGGATAACCCGAATCCAGGTTCGGCTTTCGTTGCCAGCGACACTCCTTTCGAAGGCATGCCGCTTCATTGGTATTTAGGCAGGCTCATGTGTCAGTTATGCAAGAAAGAATTGATGGCCAGATTAGAATCAAGAACGGCCACTGAAAAGAGAACTTTCGAACAAAGGTTTAGGGATAGATTAGGTTTTAGAAGGACAATGGCAAGTTAAAAAAGGAGGTAAAGGAAATGGCGAAAAAAGAAAAGAAAGAAAAAAAAGTACCTGATATAGAAACAGCAAAAAAAGAAGAAGCTTCTACTGGATTAACCGCAGTACCAGATTCTGTTGTTCGGAAAATCGAAAAAGACGAAATTATCTCTCTCCAAAAAGAGGGAAAACTCGTTAAATACGATTCAAGAACAAGTATGGGCGTTGTTTTAACTAAGGGTAAAGATACCAAATGGCCGGTAGATAATACCATTAGAAATGATGTAGGTTAATATTTCAAAAAAGAAGGAGGGTAGATATGAAGGCGAGAAAGAGGTTAGGATTTGGTTTAGTAGCCTTTTTGATTCTGTCTCTCTCTGTTGGAACGTATGCTTATAGTGCAATGTCCGATAAGGCTTATTTAGGAGACGGGGAATTGCGTATTGATTCCAGCGGAGATGTTGTTGTTGAGAGTGGTAAATCGTTGTATTTAGGTGGTACGGCAAAGTCGAGTTGGGGTTCAGTTGTTTCGCCTATGACAGACGCTAGTGGTTACGTGAATCCCACTGATGCGGGTAATTATTTACGTCTGTACGATGCGGGGTATCTCCGTTTAGGAGACGCTACCAATGCAGGTGATTATTATACTCTGTATACTGCTGATAGTGATTCTTGGTACGCAGGACACATGGATACCACGAATGATTACAGTATTGGGTTTGGTTCAACTCCTGATACCGACTTGAGACTATGTATAGTTGACGACGCCAATGAAACTCGCGTGGTATTAGGCGATGCAGCAGAGTATGATACAGTAATAGTTCTTGACGGCAATGCTCAAGATTTTTACATTGCTCTTGACGATTCGGCAGATGATTTGTTGATTGGTCTCGGAAGTGCAGTCGCAACCACTCCGGCAATATCAATTGACGAAAACTTAGCGATTACTACTGCAGGTGATGTAACTATGGGTGGTACTACAGTTGTATTAACCTTAGGAGATGCTGGCGAAGAAGATGCAACTCTCCTTTTTGACGGTAATGCTCAAGATTTTTATGTGGCTTTAGATGATACCGCTGATGACCTTCTTATAGGTTTAGGTAATGCTGTAGGTACAACTCCAGCAATCGCTATAGATGAAGGGCTTGCTATAACAACTTATGCTGATATTACAATGACAGGTACGACTCCGACTTTAACGGTTGGAGATGGTGGTAACGAAGATAATGCTGTCGTTTTTAACGGAACAGTTGATTTCTCAGTAGGGGTCGACACAACAGCTTCATTATTTGAAATTACTAATGGAGTTGACTTAGACCAAACTACCGCATTTTCTATCGCCGATTCAACTCTTGCTATCGTTACTGCCGGTGATGTTACAATGGCGGGAACTACGGTAGTATTAACTCTTGGTGATGCAGGTAATGAAGATATTACTTTATTGTTTGACGGTCAGTCTACCAAAGACTTCTACATCGCAACCGACAACGCTGACGATACTTTTATTATTGGTTATGGATCAACAGTTGGAACTGACGAGAGAATAAGAATAGAAGATTCTGCTACCGCAACTACGATTACACTTGGAGACGCAGTTACAGCTGAAGATACTATGCTTGTTTATGACGGAAATGCTGTTGATTTCCGTATAGCTCTTGACGATTCTGCTGACTCTTTGGAAATTGGGCTTAATTCAACTATTGAAACTGACGAAAGAATTACTATAGGATCTAGTGCGGATACAACTACTATTACAATTGGTGATGCTGCAGAGTTTGATATGCAGTTTATTTTTGACGGTAACGCTCAGGATTTCAGTATCGGATTGGATGACACAGCTGATGATTTTGTAGTTTCTTTAGGTACCGCTTTAGGTACAACCAATCTTTTAGAATTTGACGAAGATCTGAATGTTACAGTATCAACTTCTTTGAAAACACCTGTTCAAGTATTGGTAACAACGGAAACACTTACTGAAAACGAAAGTGGGAAGTTGGTTATATTGAATCATGCAACAGAGTTTGCGACAACACTTCCAGACGTTGCTTCTTCAGCAGGTGTAGCTTTTCACTTTTTCTGTGCGTTATCAGCAGATACAGGTAGTTTTACTATTGTAACTGAGGGTGGAGAAGATACAATCACTGGTATGGCAGTAGTAAACGGTGCTTCAATTCCGGCTGATACTGAAGATACTATTACTTTTACCGCAGGAGCTTCTAAACTTGGCGACTGGGTAACGTTACGTTGTGACGGTAATTTTTGGTATGTAAGTGGACAAGCACAGGGTGCAACAGGGATAGTATTCACGAAAACATAAGTATTTAAGGTAAATAACTTAGGGTATTGTTTATAACAAGGCACTGCCCTAAGTTGTTTACCTATTTTTTTTAAAAAAAGGAGGAGGGAATGAAAAAAACATTGATTTTGATGTTTATGTTGGCCTTTTTGTTTGTTTTAAGTGCCAATGCTGACACAGTAGCGATTTATCCAAGAGAAAAGGCTATAAGTTATCCAGGATGGAGTATTCACGGAGCAGACGATGATATTGATACTGCGGGTGGGCTTATTACCGAGCTTGATACTACATATGCTCAGTTGGCCGCGGAAGATACGCTTGAGATAGTAAGTGCTGCTGCTGGAGATATTACGCAGACTATTACTATTTCCGGAATAGACAATTCAGGAAATAGGATAGTTGAATCTATAGCGTTAGATACTGCTGATGGTACGACTGTTGTAGGAAGCACCAATACTTTTAGGTATGTAGACCAGGTTGAAACTGATATTGAATGTGCCGGAGCTATAACCGTGAGACGCGCAACTGGGGATACCTTTATTACATCAATTCCGATAGGTCAGCTTCAAGCTACTATGGTACAGCATTTTAATGGAGAAAAACATAGCTTTATTACAGGTTGGGAAGCAAATGTAACATCTACTACCGGAACAGTTCTTTTTCAATTGAGGTGGTATCCTGACGACGCAGATTGCCTAGATGCCGCAGATGGATTTAGAGTATTGGACGAAATACAATTTAACAATGTTCACGATAATCAATATAGACCTTTTTCTCAGCCGATAAAGTGTCCGGCTGGGGGTTGGATAGCTGTATGGGGCACAGGTGGGTCAGATAATGCTGACGGATCGGTAACAGTACAGGGGATTGACTGGTAATGGGAAAAGACATTTGGTTACGACCAGATATAACAACATCTCAAGATTTAAGTTCTGCAGCTCTTTCCTATACTACAAGTATAGGTAAAAAATTCAAACTTGAAGAAATTAATTTTAAGTTTGATGGAGCAGTATCCGAAACGATTACTATCACTCGAATATCAGCAGCAGGCTCAAGTTATGATACTCAAATAGGCGGAAGAACTCTTGTTAGTAAAACAAATTATGTATTTCGCCCCGACGGAGAAGCAAACTTTCAGGCCGGAGAAGAAATAAAAATAGAATGCACTGACGCTAATGGATTAAGAATTGTTTATGTTACGATTAAAACAAGTGAATTATTTGGATGAAAGGAGAGGCGGAAATGGTAAAGAAAATTGGTTTAGAAATAGAGGATAGACTTAAAGATGACGAAAGAGAACTCAGGAAAATGAATGATATTCTGAGAAAAGAGAATCGAAAGTTTAAAAAGGAAAGCGATGCGTTGATAAAAGAGATTGCTTCCAATGCTGATGAAATTCTTTCCCAACGTAAATCACTTAGAAAGATAGAAGATAGTGTCTCTAAAATAAATGAGAGTTTTCGGGATAAAGAAAGAGAAATTAGGAAAGAAAAAGAGGTTTTAGATAAACAAAAAATTGAAATAGAGGAAGAACAATCTCAGGTTTTAAAAATCACTCATACATTAAGAGAAAAAAATGCTACCTTAGTAAGCAGAATTGATAGGGTAAAAGCGAAAGAGGGTGCTCTTGATGTTGAGAAAAGTATTCTTCAGGAGAAAATCAAACAACTTGAAAAAGAATCTAATGATCTTGGTATTCACATAGAAAAAGCCAAAAGGGGAAATGTTAAGATAGAGGAATTGCAAGCAGATTTGAGAAAACAAAAGGACAAGGTTATTGAAGCATTAGACGACGCTAAAAAAGCAAAAGACCTCTACCTTTCCAAAAAAGACGAAACAGAAAGCGTAAGGCAAGAGTTATTGGCTGAAAAAGAGGATATATCAAAAACAAGAGAGTCTTTAAAGAAATTAGAAAAAGAATGGAAAGAAAAAATATCTTCTTTAGATGAGAAAGAAGCTAAAATTCAAGCCAAGAAAAAAGCTATTAATCGTGAGTATGACGAGTTAGATGTTCGCAGTAAAGAGGTTGAGCGCTTAGAGTTGCGCGTTCGGAAATTGATTAAAGATAAGGGAGTGGCCAAAGAGGTAGAAAAACTTAAAAAGGATTTGGGATAAATGATAAAACGTATTTTATTATTAATTCTTTTAATGGGGATTGTCGCCTCTCCGTCTTTTGCCGCAGACTTTGTGGACGGAATTGAACAAATTGTGGCTATCGAGGTCTACAATGATCAAGAAGATATAAACATAGACCGCTACGATGATACCGCCGACACCACAGTATATGTCAAAAATTCTGACGCTACTTATGTTGCAAATCTCGATGTGGAAGGAAGCGTTACTGCTGCAGGCGGTATGATCATAGGTGAGTTCGTTTGGGTTGCAGATGGCGGTTCTATCCAAATTACCATAAACGATATTACAGATGAGTCCTCATCCAAACCCTATACTGTAATGATTCCTCCTGGAGTCTATACCGAACAAGTTACTATGGCTGATTATATAAGCCTTGATGGTTGCGGTATTGGTTCTACCATAGTTCAAAATGAGGGTAGTAATGATGCCACGATTATCCCCGCTGATAATGTTACGATTTCCAATATGACAATTATAGCGACGGGGACTGGTCATGGGATTGGAAATAAAGACATAGCTGGTTTAGCAAATGATACGTGGATTGTACGAAATGTAAGAATTGAGGCTACATATGATTTGTTTTTTTCAAACCAGAATGGCGTTACTGTATATATTTATGATTGCATTGGTGTAACTGGATATGACGGTATTGCTTGCTTAACTGGGGCGAGTGGAGGTAACACATGGTATGTTCATAACCTTCATGTAACTAAATCTGGTGCAGGGCTATCAACAGGTATATTTATTTATAATACAGACACCACAGGTAAAATGTATGTTTATGATTCCAGCTTGTTTGCTACCCTTACAACAGAAGCGGACCATTATGGAATAACCGCTGGGGGTGAAGTAAATCTCTATGATTTCGATATGGAAATATCTGGAAACTTGGGTTCTGGAAAGGATATAACTGGGGTGTGGGCTTATGGTGCCAGCTCAGACGTCAACTTGTATGGTGGCAGGATTGCTATTACAAATTCAGGTGATGGCGCTGCCGCAGATTTTTTACATGATGCAGGAACTATAAATGTTTATGGAACAAGATATTCAATTCCAGTTGCAACCATCACTGGTTATGGTATTGTTGATAATAAAGTAAAGGTACTTGTTGGTCTTGATGGCCCTTCAGCCCAAGTAATTGATGATGTAGGAATATCAACCTTTCATACTACTACTGCCGACACAGATGTCGCAAGAGGCATTGCTTTAGCCGCTGCAATTACCGCCTCCGGCACAGGTGATACTATCTTAGTAGGGCCGGGAGCATTTGATATGGGCGAAACAACCATTGTCCAAAAGGCTTCTCAAAAACTTAAGGGTTCTGGTAAATTCACTACTGTAATTACCGTTGATGGTGTAGTGGGTAATGATTATACAGGAATTAAGTGGGCAGACCAATCAAGTATTGAGAGCTTATCAATAGTAGTAACTTCTCAGGGATATGCCTTCAGCGATGTCAACGAAGTTGGATTAGCAAATACTGAGTTTGTTGTGAGGGATTGTCACATTGATGCGACGTTTGACTTTATACGGAATGAGCAAGCTGGTGTAACTGCGTGGTTCTATGATTGTACGACTGTTGGTCTATTTGATGGATTTTTTCAAGGTGGAGAAGGTAGTAAATTTCATATATATGATACAGACATTATTATGAATAATACTGCGAATTCAATGACCGGCGTGTTCTCCAATTACCATGCAACATCAGAAATTCATACATACAACTGTACTGTTGGAGGCAATATTACAGCGGGGGCAAACTTTTTTAGAATTGTTGATTTAGTAGGTATCGGAAGGTTCCACGACTTATCTATTGAATTTGATATTGACAGCACAGGTTTTATTCGTGGAATTGCTGTGGAGGATGCAACCTCTGATATAAAGATGTATGGAGGGAATATTGCGGTAACAAACATAGGTGCAGGAGCAGCGTTTGATTTATACCAAACTGCAGGAACTCTTAACCTAAATGGTACAGAATTTTCTACTTCAACAGGAACAATAACTGGTTTTGGAGTAGATGATGGAAATCTCACCACCATAGGCAACATCACATCGGGAGATATAACAATTTTTGATGCTACGCCTATTCTTGTTTTTAAAGATAGCGATAGTCTAGGAGCTGCTTCAGTTGGTTTTATTGAGTGGAGAGATTCAGGCGGTGGAAGGGCTGGATTTTTTGGTAATTCTTCTTCAGGTAATGATGATTTACTTTGGA
>SDBT01006988.1_pt1 | contig 18638 bp, 12 predicted proteins | sample 2277101 | NCBI WGS metagenome assembly SDBT01 (sample SAMN10404973, study PRJNA504765) | marine sediment metagenome | isolation source: marine sediment core GS10_PC15, 103 cmbsf | place: Arctic Ocean: Southern Knipovich Ridge | collected 2010
GCCATGTTCGTCTCGTGGGAATGCGGACACGTGTGCTTTCGGCGTCGTTCGTCCGTGAGATGATTTGACTTCACCAGGATCGTGATTTATATTATAGGATGAATGTTAATGATACTAGTGAAATGAATTTAGTTTAGCCAAGTGCGCCGCCGGTAACTCGGACCAGACCATCGCTTGGACGAATAATCACTGCGGGAGGTCATCTGTATGCTTCTGATTGCAGCGACAAGGCGACTCGTCGGGTTACCTCTGGTCTGTTTGGCGTGTGCGGCTCAGCAGCCGGCGGACTTTGTTCCACCGGCGAACCGGGCTGCCGAATGGCCCGAATGCGTTGCCGGTCGATCACGCCGAATCGTCACGGACGGCTACGTGCTGTACGGCCGGTCGTTGCCGGCCGCAGCTGAGAAACAGCCAAAAGCCCTTCGTCGTGATTCGCTCGACGTTCTCCGCCGATGGCTGGATGCTGAGCTGCCGACCATCGCCTCGCGTTACCGGCTTCCCGAGGGTCGCGGTCTGATTCTGGCCACAGGGCCGGGCCTGGAGCCCGATGCCGCGCTGAATGATTGGCGGACACGGAATGTCAGTCGCGAACGTCGCATCCGCTGGACAAGCGAGATTCGCAGCCAGGAGATTCACACGCGTGCCGGCAGGCCGTACAGCTTCTTCCACAAGTGTTACTTTACCGAGAACTACTCGCTGCCGTACGAGGATGCCCTGTACGCTGGGATTATCGACCCCGGTATGGTCAAACCAGCTTGGATAGGCGTTCTCACGACTGATGACCATCTCCAGAGCGCCTTTCGACAGAAATACGGCGAACATGAGCGAAAAGTCCAGAGCGAGGCGAGCGCGAGCGCGGGCGAGTGGCTGATGGGCGCGGGGGTCCGACTAGCTCTACGCCTAGACGAACCCAAGTATCGCTCGATTGATCTGCAACTCATGCACCTCCAGCGTCGCGAGGCTCTGGCGAAGGCAATCATCAATGCCTCTGTCGAGGATGACCAGCCGCGGTTCGAGGCCCTGACGCAGTTGCAGCGCGATACTGACGAGGCGTGGCAGGAACTCTGGTTTCGTCGGCCAATCGAGTAGGTGGCTACATCCCGTTACGCCGGTTGCCACTGGTCCGCCGCGGGCGGACCCACCGGCATTTGACTCGCTCGTGCGAGACTCCCATCTCGCAGGCACTGTTCCCAGCGGTTCTGTGACGGAATCTGCAAGGCCAGCGCTTTCAAACAGTACCCTGAGCGTTAGCGACGGGCCCCGCACGCAGCCGAGCCCCCCGCGCGTAGCAGCCCCCCCCCAGCGTCGGGCCGGTCGCTCACGCTCGCGGTTCTGCCTGGCGGGGCGGTCCTGCGGCGCTGGTCGGCGTCTCGCGATCACGGGTCATGGCTACGGGCCGGGTTCCATACGCGGCGAGCAGCAGGGCCAGATCCGACAGATCGCCGTCGCCGCCCGGCCGTCCGCCACGGGGCGGAATAGCCTTGAGGCGGCGGAGCCGAATCGCTATCGTTGAAGAGTGGGAGACCGCTTTATCACCGCTACTTCCCTGGAGGAGAAGATGTCTCGATTTGCGCTGTCGCTTAGCTTGGTAATCTGTCTGTCGGGCGTTTTATTGGCCGTTCCGGCGTTGGCTCAGGATGAGCCGGTTTGGACGTCGGAGGGGCTGATTTATCCGGAAGGTGCTCAGATTCCGGCCGGCCTGACCGAGGTCGAGCAGGCGTTCCTGGACGAACACCCGATACGGGTTGACCACGGTTCGCGGACACCCCCCAGTGGTACGATCTATTGCGTTCCCGAGTACGAGCCGATGGAGGGGCTGCTGATCGCCTGGGAGGGCTACACGTCGCTCCTGACGAGCCTGGCGGTCGGGATCACCTCGGGCGACCCGGAGGCCAAGGTCTTCGTGGTGGTCGATAGCTCGTCCGAGCAAAGCTCCGTCTACAGCACGCTTTCCAGCGCCGGAGCCGACATGAGCCGCGTCGAGTTCGTCGTCCGCACGACCAACACGGTCTGGATCCGCGACTACGGCCCGCGTTACATCTACGAGGATGGCGAGCGGGCGATCATCGACCATACTTACAACCGCCCGCGCCCCAACGACAACCTGCTGAACGACTATCTGGCCCAGATCTGGAACCAGGCGCAGTACGACATCCCGCTGGCACATGGCGGCGGGAACTTTCACCTGTTCTCGAACGGTGACGCCTTCATGAGCCGCCTGATCCTCGAGGAGAACGGCGGGCTGAGCGAGCAGGATGTGATCGACCTGTATGCCGCGTACCAAAACGTCGATTTGACGATCTACCCCGGCTTCCCCAGTTCGTATGACTCGACCAAGCACATCGACATGTGGATGATGCCGGTGGGTGATTTTGAAATAGTGATCGGCGAGTATTCGCCGTCGGACGGCCAGCCGTACACGATCACGGAGAACGCCACCGCGGACTTGATCGCGCGGGGCTACACGGTCCACCGCACGCCGGGCTGGCAGTCGGGCGGGACGCACTACACCTATACCAACGCGGTGATTCTCAACAACCAGTTGTTTGTGTCGCGTTTCGGCGGGTCGTGGGGCTCGCGGGACAGCCAGGCGCTGGCGGTTTATGAGCAGGCCTGTCCCGACCACGACATCACGCAGCTTTACAGCGGCGATATCATCCACGCCGCCGGCGCGATGCACTGCATCGTGATGCACGTGCCCCTGCCGGCGCAGGGGATGATGGTCACACCTGACGACGGACTGGTGTCGGCGGGTCCGGCCGGTGGGCCGTTCACGCCCGACAGCAGAGTCTACACAGTGCAGAATCAGAGCGACTCGTCGCTCGACTACAGCGTCACCAAGTCGGTCTCCTGGCTGACGGTCACCAACGCAACCGGCACGATTCTGGCCGGTTTGTCGGCGGACGTAACCGTCTCGCTCAATGAGGAGGCCAACCAGCTCGGTCACGGTCTGCACGAGGACACGGTCTACTTCACCAACCTGACCGATCACGAGGGTGACACCGAGCGGGCCGTGTCGCTCGACGTGGACGCGGTGATGCGGCAGCACAGCTTCCCGATGGACAGCGACCCCGGCTGGAGCGTCGAGGGCGACTGGGCCTTCGGCCAGCCCACCGGCGGCGGGAGTCACTATGGCGATCCCGACTCGGGCTACACCGGCGACAACGTCTACGGCTACAACCTCGCCGGGGACTACACCAACAACATGCCCGCCTATCATCTGACCACGACCGCGATCGACTGCACCGACCTGGTCGAAGTCGGGCTGCGTTTCCAGCGCTGGCTCGGCGTCGAACGCAACGTGTTCGACCACGCGGTCATCGCCGTCTCGAACAACGGCACCGACTGGACGCCGGTCTGGGAAAACCCCGACAGCACGACGTCTGACTCGTCCTGGCGCCGGCAGGCCTTCGACATTTCCGCCGTCGCCGACGATCAGCCGACCGTTTACATCCGCTGGACGATGGGGACCACGGATACGTCGACCACCTATCCGGGCTGGAATATCGACGACGTCGAAATCTGGGCGGTCGACCTGGGCACAGCCTGCCCCGGCGATCTGGACGGCGACGACGACGTCGACCTGAGCGACTTGTCGATGTTGCTGGCAAACTACGGCACAACCAGCGGTGCCGCCTACGAAGACGGCGACCTGGACGGCGACGGCGACGTAGACCTGTCTGATCTTTCGGCGCTGCTGGCGGTCTACGGGACGACCTGCCCGTAGCGCCGGGTCTACGGGACGACCTGTCCGTAGCGCCGGGTCTCCGTGCCCGACGTAAAACCGTAGCGCCGGGTCTCCGTGCCCGACGTAGATAAACATCAGGGTCGCCCCGCGACCACGTCGGGCACGGAGACCCGACGCTACGTTTTTCGGCTCGGAGCCGGCCGGTCAGACCCATCACGCACACCGCCGCCCGGCGTGCCGATTATTGTGGTGGCAATCGCACCGCATTTTTGGTTATCATGCGCAATAGGGAGCAAATCGCACGCTTGGCATGAGCAACAAGGGGAAGATGATGTCACGCTCAATTCGGCTTTACGGCTCAATCTCGGTGGCGCTCGTCGTTCTGGTCGCGTTACATTCCGCGAGTCCCGCGTACAGTCTCGGGGGCGTGCCCTGTCCGGGCGATCTCGATGGGGATTACGACGTCGATCTGGCCGATCTGTCGCAGCTACTCAGCAACTACGGTACAACCGAGGGCGCGAGTTATGAGGACGGTGACCTCGACGGCGACGGCGATGTCGATCTGGCCGACCTCGCGGCGCTGCTCGCGGTCTACGGGACGACCTGTCCGACTCCCGGTGACTCCTGCGAGGACCCGATCGAGGTCGCGTTCGGCCCGGGCTCGCCGCCATTCGTTGATATCAACACCAACTGCGGCCGCGGCAACCTCTACGAGGAAAGCTGTCTCGGCCCTTACGACGGCGGAGAGGAGATCGTCTACGAGCTGACCGTGCTCGGTCAGGTGAACGTGGACATCCTTCTCGATCCGTTGGGGACCCCCTGGACCGGATTCGCGATCGACGACGCGTGCCCGCCCGGTGAATCGTGCCTCGCCTACGCGAACCAAGGCGCGCATGGCTGGCCCGCGATCTATGACCTGCAACTCGAGGCGGGTACGTACTATATCATCGTCGATACCTGGCCCACACCGGATTGCATTCCCGAGTTCACGCTCACGATCGAAGAAGTCATCGGCGAGGGGCTCATCTGTCCGCCGGAGGCCGCACTCGAGAACGAGCCCTGCGGCGACGACACGAACGGCGGTTGTGGGATGGACCCGCCGCAGTTCGAGCCGCTGGCCTGCACGGAGACCGTCTGCGGGACGATCTGGGCCGAGGACGGCTTGCGCGACACGGATTGGTACGAAGTGGTGGTGACGGAGCCGACGTCGTTCGTGTGGACGGCGCAGGCGGAGTTTCCCGTGATGATCGGGTTGGTGGAGACCGACCCGGCCGGGTCCGGCGATTGCTGGGACATGACCGGATCCATCGATCCGTGGGACATGGCCGGCACGTTTCCCGACCTGGCCGAGATTACGACCGAGGTGCTGCCGGCGGGCGTGTACTGGTTCTGGATCGCGCACCAGGATTTCTACAACCTGCCCTGCGGCGACCTGAGCGATTACGTGGTGACGCTGGAGTGCTCGCTTGATCCTTAGAAGTCTTCGTACCGCGTTTCACAAGTTTCTCGACTACGGAGCCGCGGTTTCTCATTGCCGACATATTTGTGAAACAGAGCACTGGAGCGTCACGAATCAAAGTGTAGCGGCCGACGCCCCTGTCGGCCGAGGAAATCAGCAGGCCATCCACGTCCGACAGGGGCGTCGGACGCTACGATTGGATTGAGTCTGCTCTGGATCGTGTTAGGAACTCTATTTGGGAGGATTACTGATGCAGTGGCGAGAGTTGACGACACGTTTGTGTTGGGGTTTGGTCCTGATTGTCAGCGGCGCAGCCTACGCGGGTGACCGCGGCTTGGCCCCGGAACTGGTCGGCGGACTCGTCGACCTCGACACGGGCAACACGTCCAACCTGGGCGGCGTGTCGGCGGCGTACAACAGCACGGACGACGAGTACCGGGTGGCCTGGTTCGACTCGCGCATCTCCGGGCAGAATGACGTGTACGCACAGCGCGTCGATGCCGATGGCGGGCTGCTGGGCACGAACGTAACGATCATCTCGGGTTCGAGCTCGCAGACCGATACCGCGATCGCCCACAACCCGACGACGAATGAGTACTTGATTACCTGGAAGAACCAGAGCGGCGGGCCCGGCAGTCCCGGATTCAACCACACCTACGGCGGACTGGCTTCAGCGGCCGGCGGGTTGCTCGGTGGCGCGACCGACTATTCCAACGCCGGCCTGGAACCGACGCTCGCCTACAACAGCGTCGACGACGAGTATCTCGTGGAAGCGCGCAACTTCGCCGGGGGCGGGAGCGCCGGCATCTACGGGAAGCGCGTCTCGGCCGCCGGCAACCCCGTCGGGGGAAACATCGTCATCTCGACCAGCGGGGCTCCCGCGCCCGCCGGGCAGGTGGCCTACAACGGCAACTGGAGCCAATACCTGGCGACCTGGCGTGACCAGTCGGCTTCGAACCTCAAGGGCCGCATCATCAACGCGGACGGGTCGTTCGCGACCACGGCCTTCGTGATCAGCGCGATGTTCCCCGAGTCGGGTCTGGCCGGCAGCGTGGCCTGCGATCCGGTCAACGATCGCTACCTGGTCGTATTCAGCGAGTTCTGCGCCAGCGGCGTGTACGGGCAGTTCGTCAGCAGTGCTGGAACGCTGGACGGCCCGGTGTTTACCATCGTCGAGGCCACAGCGGCCAGGCTGGCACCGTTCGTGGCGTATGACGGCGTCAATGACGTCTTCCTCGTCGCGTGGGTCAACAATGACAGCGGCGCACTCGCGGTGCAGCTTCTGTATGACGACGGCGACCTGGCGGGCGACCCACTGCCGGTTGGGAATCCCGGGTTTGCCACCGGGCCCCCGCGCATCGCCACCAACTCCAGCGCGGGCGGATTCATCGTGGCCTGGGCCGATCACATCTGGGAGTCCCCCGGGAGACACAACATACTCGCGCAGCTCATCGGCGTGGTGAGCGAGACGCCGTGCCCCGATCTCGACGGCGACGGCGACGTCGACCTGGGCGATCTGGCACAACTGCTCTCCGGCTACGGCATCACCAGCGGGGCGAGCTTCGAGGACGGCGACGTCGACGGCGACGGCGATGTGGACCTGGCCGACCTGGCGGCGCTGCTGGCCGAGTATGGAACAGCGTGTCCGTAGCAGGCCATCGCAAAAGTCGGCACCGACCACAGACTGTAGCGGCCGACCCCCGTGTCGGCCGTGGAACGCCGTTTTCATCCCACGTCGGGCACGGAGACCCGACGCTACACGACTTTTGCGGCGGACTGGCAGGGCGATCTGAAAGAACAGTCTGAACGGTTGTGGAGTGCCGTTGCGGAGGAGGAGTATGAAGCCGACACATCAGGAGTCTACGCACGATAGCCGGCCGCGTTTGCCGATAGCGAGAGACCGGCTCGGTCGTTGGATGGGAGCGGCGCTGCCCTTGCTGCTCGTGGGGTTGCTGACAATCCTTCTGTCCGCCGACGCGGTCGCGGACGACTGGAGCACCGGCGTCGGGAAGAACAGTGCCCGCTGCAGCCGGTCCACCGAGGTCGGGCCGACCGACCCTACCATCTTGTGGCAGGGTAGCCGACCGGCAATCGTCTCGCAGCAGGGCTGCGCCGCCGGCGATCTGTTCGTCGCACCGCGGATCGGATCGTTCACTATCCCGACCGGAACCTGGATCGTCGCGCACGACCTCTACACCGGGGACGAGCGCTGGGCCGTTCAGTTGCCGTTCAACGCCGGGGGCGAGTGGCGCAGCCGCGTCTCGGCGATCCGCGACGGCCAGGTCTACGCCACGCGGGCCGGTAACACCGACCTCGCGCCGCTCTACGCGCTCGACCCGGACGACGGCGCGATCATCTGGGAGTCGGAGGGCCTGATCGACGAATCCACGACCGAAAGCCCGGCCTTTGCCGCCAACGGCGACATCATCGTCGGTAACTTCGGCAGCCTGATCCGCATCAACCGGGACGACGGCACGACCGTCTGGCAGGTGCCGCGCTCCTCGCCGACCTCGGGTGGCTCGCAGGCGACGGTCTTCGGCGATCGCGTTTACGCCTGGGAGGCCTCCGGCGTCGGACCGGTCGTATCGGTCTTCGACCTCGCCGACGGGACCGAGCTGTATTCGTCGGACGGGATCGGTGGCGGGTTCGTCCAGCAGCTCGGCCTGCTGGTCGGGCCGGACGGCACGGTCTACGCCCCGCGCACGCAGAACAACCCGATCACCGACTATTTCGTGGCGTTTACGGACACCGGCACCGCCCTGGTCGAGAAGTGGCGCGTTCCGCTCGGCTACGTCCCCTTCGCCTCCTTCGGCGTGGGACCGGACGGCAGCGTCTACACCTACGAGACCAGCGAGGACGCCGGCAGTCACTTCCTGACCGTCCTTCGGCTCGACCCGGCGACCGGCACGGCGCTGGATACTTCGCCGCCGCTGGCCACCGATTTCCCGTCCGAGCCGCGGATCGCGATCGACGCCTTCGGCAAGATCTTCCTGACGAACGGCGGCTTTACGCACGGCATGCTGTACGCGTTCGATGCCGACCTCACGCAGCGCTGGTCGGTCCCGATCGGGAACGTCAACCTCGGCGGCCCGGTGCTGGGCCGGGGCGGCGTGATGGTCGTTTGCGGCACCGGAACGAACGTGATCGCTTACTGGACCGAGCCGTGCCCCGGCGATCTCGACGGCGACGGTGACATCGATCTGTCCGATCTGGCGCAACTTCTCGCCCACTATGGCACAACAGCCGGCGCCGGCTTCACACAAGGCGATCAGGACAGCGACGGCGACGTGGACCTGACCGACCTGGCGGCGCTGCTGGGCGTCTACGGGACGATGTGCGAATAGAGCAGGGTTCAGTTCTCTTGTAGCGGCCGAGCTCTGTCTCGGTCGTGGGCGCCGGGCGAGTTACCCGTCCGGGACAGAGCCCGGACGCTACGCTCGGATTGGGAAATCTCTGGGGCAGGGTTCAGGGTGCGGAATCCGGCTCGGCCTGTTCATGTGGCCCAGCCGCGATCGATTCCGTGAATAATCCGTGCTAACCGCCGCAGCCGTAGTCCGCGAGCAGGAACGCCAGGTCGTTTAGATCCACGTCATCATCGGCGTCGAAGTCGGCGCTGGGGTCGTAGTTCGGATCCCCGAGGAAGCTGCCGTACGCGCCGAGTAGCGCTGCCAGGTCGGTCAGGTCGGTGTCGCCATCGCCGTCGACGTCGCCGTCACAGGCCGGCGCCAGGTCGACACGAATGGCGCTGGCCGTCTCGTTGCCGATTGGGAGCCAGTTCTCGCCTTCGCGACGCAGCGTGTGCGGCAGCGTAAGACCCGGATCGAGGTTGAGGCACCAGCCGGTCCAGGTGGTCGGCCCGCCGATGGCCCACAGCCAGTACGACTCGCCTTCCTCGAGCCACGACACGCCGCTGCCCGCGAGGTGGTGCGGCGGGCTCCAGCCGCTCCACGACTCGAACCCCGTGATGGTCCATTCCTCCATCACGTCGTCCTCCGTGGGCGGTAGGCCAGCGGGGTTGCGCGCCAGCCGCACGGTGACTTCGTCGTACCCGGCGTCGAGCGGGACATACCACATCGCCACCCAGATGTCCGAGACCGGACCGCTGGCGGTAGACACAAAGGTGAAGGCTTGCTCAACGCCGTACTGGGCCGCGACGTCCTCGCCGGAGACGGTCCACCCCAGGCCCCAGTGGTAGTCCCAGCCGTCGTGATCGGGTCCGAAGTTGTTGTAGACGGTGATCTGGGCGCCGGCGGTCGCGACCAGCAGCACCGTGAACAACGCGCAGGCCGTGACGCTCATACTCGCAGATTTATGCATGTGCTCTCCTCCTCGCAAGTTGCTGGGCGCTTGCCATGCGAGGCTTGCCCGCCGGCTCTCGTCCCTCTCCGATGCTCAAAGCTACAGTGTAAGCCTTTTGGATAGCCCCGTGTCAAGTGCAAGTTTGGCAAGCGCATCCGGCAGGGTGCATGACGGGTCTGGCGGGCGCTGCGTAAGCCGGGAAACGTAGCGTCCGCCCCCCGTGGCGGACGTAGAATGTGGAAATCTCTCGCCACCCGACGTCCGCCACGGGGGGCGGACGCTACAGGCCCCGCGCAGAAGCCCGCCGGAAGTGTCTTGCACCCCATCCGGCATGCGGCTCGACGTGGAGAGTTCAGGTTGGTGTAACACCACACCAGGCTGGCGCGCAAGAAAGCGGCCGGCGGGGGCGCCGGCCGCAAGAGTGTAAAGGCTGCCGATGTTATATTTAGCCGAGCAGTATCGCCCGGGGCGTGTTCAGCGGCGGGAATCGAACCCGCATCTTCCTGTTCGTTAAACAGGGGCTCTATCCGTTGAGCTACACTGTTGAAAAGCCAGTGTTCGCGGCCTTAGTAGCCTGGCATGCCGCCGGGGGACTTGTCGTCGTCCTTTTCCTTGATCTCGCTGACGATCGCGTCGGTGGTCAGGAGCAGGCCGGCGACCGAGGCGGCGTTTTGCAGGGCGACGCGCTCGACCTTGAACGGGACGATCACGCCCATCTTGACCATGTCGCCGTACTCTTCGGTTACGACGTTGTAGCCGAAGTTGCCCTTTCCCTCACCAACCTTCTGGCAAACGATCGAGCCGTCGAGGCCGGCGTTCTCGGCGATCTGCTTGATCGGGGCCCGCAGGGCCCGGCGAACGATCTCGACCCCGGTCTTCTGATCGCCGCGGGCTTTCTTGTAGGTGGCGTCGAGGGCGTCGTCGATGCGGAGGACCGAAACGCCGCCGCCCGGCAGGATGCCCTCTTCGACCGCGGCCCGGCAGGCGTGCAGGGCGTCCTCGACGCGGGCCTTTTTCTCCTTCATCTCGACCTCGGTAGCGGCTCCGACGTTGATCTGTGCCACGCCTCCGGAGAGCTTGGCCAGTCGTTCCTCGAGCTTCTCGCGGTCGTAGTCGCTGGTGGTCGCGTCAATCTCGTTCTTGAGGGCTTCGATGCGGCCCTTGACGTCGGTGTTGGACCCGCCGCCCTCGATCAGCGTGCAGGTTTCCTTGTCGACGATCACGCGCTTGGCCCGTCCCAGGTCGGTAATCTTCACGTTCTCGAGCGTCATGCCCAGGTCCTCGAAGACGGGCTGGCCGCCGGTCAGGATCGAGATGTCCTCGAGCATGGACTTGCGGCGGTCGCCGAAGCCGGGGGCCTTGACGGTGCAGCACTGGAGGATGCCGCGGAGTTTGTTCAGCACGAGCGTGGCCAGGGCCTCGCCCTCAACGTCTTCGGCGATGACCAGCAGCGGCTTGCCGGCCTTGGCGATCTGCTCGAGAAGCGGCACCAGGTCCTTGACCGCGCTGATCTTCTTCTCGTTAACGAGGATGTACGGATTGTCGAGCACGACTTCCATCGACTCGGGCTTGTTGACGAAGTGCGGCGAGATGTAACCCTTGTCGAACTGCATGCCCTCGACCAGGTCGACGGTCGTATCGAGGCTCTTGCCCTCCTCGACCGTGATCACGCCGTCCTTGCCGACCTTCTCCATCGCCTCGGCGATGTTGTTGCCGATCTGGACGTCCTGGTTGGCGGCGCAGGTGCCGACCTGGGCGATCTGCTGCTTGCCCTTGACCGGGGTGGCGAGCTGCTCGAGGGCGTTGACGACCGCCTCGACGGCCAAGTCGACGCCGCGTTTCAGGTCCATCGCGTTGGCGCCGGCGGCGAGGTTCTTGAGGCCCTCGTCGTAGATCGCCTCGGCGTAAATCGTCGCCGTGGTGGTGCCGTCGCCGGCCACGCTCGAGGTCTTGCTGGCGACCTCCTTGACCATCTGGGCGCCCATGTTCTCGCTGGGATCCTCGAGCTCGATCTCCTTGGCGACCGTGACTCCGTCTTTGGTCACCGTGGGCGAGCCGAAGGACTTCTCGAGCACCACGTTCCGGCCGCGCGGGCCGAGCGTGACCTTGACGGCCTTGGCCAACTGCTTCACGCCCCGCCGAATCGCTTCGCGGGCTTCCATCTCAAACGCAATCTGTTTGGCTGCCATCGACGTCTCCTGCCTGGGCGGGCGACGGGCCCGCCAAATGTCAACTCAGAGGTTACCTGGTGGTTGAAAACACTCGCATCCCAATGCCGATCAGCGTGGCGGTGACTCCTCGCACTCGATTCGCGAGATACGACAGACCGGCGGCGTACTATTCGTAAATACTTAGATCACGTCGCGTGCCAGTTGTCCGAGATTCAGCGTCGATTTTCTAAGTATGCTCAGCGATAGAGGTTATGAACTCTCGTGGACCTCGCCAAGTCACGGAGTCTCGTCGTGGCGGTGTCAAACTGGCAGACGACGACCTGCCGGCGGCGCGCTCCCTCCAGCCGTGATTGCCGGGGAATCCCCGACATTGGCGCCGCAGGTGCCAAACCCTGCCCGGAGCGCAAGCTGAACTGGGCGGGGCGGGTACCGAAGTCGATGTCGGCCGACAAGCGGGCAAAGCGCGGGTGGCGCTATCCCAGGACGGCGAGGATGTCGCTCTCGTCCATGATGATCATTTCCGCGCCGTCGACCTTCACTTCGGTGCCGGCGTAGCTGCTGAAGAGCACCTGCTCGCCCTGCTTGACCTGGAGCGGCTTGCGCTCGCCGGTATCCAGCAGCCGGCCTTCGCCGACGCTCAGAACGGTACCCCGCTTGGGTTTTTCCTTGGCGGCATCCGGCAGGACGATTCCGCCGGCGGTGATGCCTTCCGCTTCCAGACGCTCGACCAGGACCTTCTCACCCAACGGACGGATCGAAACCCGTGCCATGAACAACTCCTTACGACTACATTGCCAGTATTTGGATTTCCTCTTGACGAAAGGCGGGTGTCGACAACGATCCCACCTTCGGAACTAGTGACTCGTTCGGCAATTCTCATGCCAGCGGCGGATTGTGGCCCGCCGCTCGGTCATCAGCTTCTATCTGTTTATGCACACCAGGGTTACGCCGCCTTCACGCGGGGCGGGCGTTGCCGCGCGATCATCCCAGCTTTCGCCGCATACGCTGGTACGCGGCGCCGATGCTGTCAAAGTGGCAGCCCTGATACTGTCGCGGTCTATCCGGTCTCGCCGATGTCCTGACTGAATACGTACATCGTGATCATGATCTCGCGCTGGTCGTGGTCGGCGACTATCGCCATGAAGCGCTGGACCCGCGCGGAGATATCCGCCAGCAGCACCCGGTTTTCGGGCAGCACTTCGGCGACGTCTCGAAGGATCTGTTCGCCCAGATGCAGAATCTCGTCATGCTCGTTCCGCATCTGCTCGACCTGTCCGGAGAGCGTCGGCCGCTGCTCGATCACCATGCCCAGGTAGCCGTCCTCCTCCTTGGCGGCGAAATGGCGCTCCAGGTGCTTCTGTAAGCGTCCAAACCCGACCCGCAGCCCGTGCAGCCATTCGCCCAGATTCACGTCGGGCTTGGCGGCGATGTGCTGCCGCAAGACCTTGTTGAGTTCAATCAGCGCATCTCGCTCTTTGCGCATCCACTGCGACAATTCGCCGGGCGACACGTCGTCCTTACTCATGGTCATCTCCCAGGTTCCTGATCCCGCCTATTCGACCGCGCCCGTTCACCGGCGCGCTGGGCTGCGGAAAACATGTCGTTATCACCGTCCGCAGGCGGCCCGCACACTATACGGCAGAGCGGCGAGTTTTGCACCGGGTGCGCCCGGGCAAAAACAGACCGAAACGCGGACAAGTAGACTCGGGAGCGGTTGCGGCGACTCGCGATACTATTACGCATCGAAGTGCAGTAGGGCATGCCGCAAAACCCGAAGACGCATGGTGGCGTCACGGATTCGGGTACTCCGAGAATCGTGGTTGTTCGAGTGATCCAGGCATGCCGTCTTGATGCCAGCGCCGCCCGCGCCACCCGTGATGCGGGACGAAGCCATGACGGGCGTTCCGTTCGAGAGAAACACAGCCGAGGGCGGCTGTGCTACACGTCAATATGGATGTGACCGGACGCTATATATCGAAGTACAGGCAGAATTCGTATGGATGTGGCCGGGATCGCAACGCGGCGACCTCGTTCTCCATCTTGTATTTGATCCAATACTGGATGACGTCCTCGGTGAACACGCCGCCCTTGAGCAGGAAGTCGTGGTCCCGCTCGAGCTCCTCGAGCGCGCCTTCGAGCGAGGCCGGGGTCTGGCCAATATCTGCCAGCCGCTCAGCCGGCAGACTGTAGAGGTTTTCGTCCACCGGCGGCCCGGGATCGATCTGGTTTTCGATGCCGTCCAGGGCCGCCATCATAATCGCGCTGAACGCCAGGTACGGGTTGCAGCTCGCATCCGGACAGCGGAACTCGATCCGCTTGGTGCGCGGGTCGTGGTGGTACATCGGGATCCGGACGAAGGCCGTGCGATTCTGCATCGAGTAGATCAGGTTTACCGGTGCCTCGAAGCCCGGGACCAGGCGCTTGTAGCTGCTGGTAGTCGGGTTGGTGAACGCGAGCAGGGCCCGGGCGTGCTTGATCAGGCCACCGATCGCCCAGAGGGCCATGTCGGACAGCTCGGCGTATTTGTCACCGAAGAAGAGCGGCGTATCGCCCTTCCAGAGCGAGAAGTGGGTGTGCATTCCGCTGCCGTTGTCCTCGTAGAGCGGCTTGGGCATGAAGGTGACGACCTTGCCATGCCGGGCGGCGACGTTCTTGAGGATGTACTTGTAGAGCATCACCTTGTCGCCCATCTCGACCAGCCGGTCGAAACGCATGTCGATCTCGGCCTGACCGCCGGTGGCGACCTCGTGATGGTGGGTCTCGACGCGGATGCCGCACTGCTCCAGCACCGTAACCATCTCGCTGCGAAGATTGTGCATGGTGTCGGCGGGCGGACAGGGAAAGTAGCCTTCCTTGGGGCGCAACTGGTTGCCCAGGTTGTCGGGCTCGTCCACCCCGCGGCGCCAGGAGCCCTCGCGTGAATCGACCCGGTAGTGGGCGTAGTTCATGCCCTGGTCGTAGCAGACCTGGTCGAAGATGAAGAACTCGAGTTCGGGTCCGAAGTACGCCGTGTCGGCGATGCCGGTGGAGCGCATATAGTCGGCGGCCTTGCGCGCGACGGAACGTGGGTCGCGTGAGTACCGCTGACGCGTGAGCGGATCCTGGATATCGCAGATCATCGAGACCGTCGTGTGCTGGCAGAAAGGATCGACGATCGCGGTCTTCGGTACGGGCACGATCACCATGTCGGACTCGTTGATTTCCTGCCAGCCGCGCAGCGAGGAGCCGTCAAACCCGAAGCCGTTCGTGAACGAGTCCAGCGTCAGCTCCCTGACCGGTACCGTCAGGTGCTGCCAGAGTCCGGGGAAATCGAGGAAGCGAAGGTCGATGAATTCGACGCCTTTGTCATCGACCAGCTTCAGAACGTCTTGCGGTGTCATCGGCGCGCCTCCGGGGCTTGGGCGACATTCGGATGGTCGAGACTGACAGACGAACGACCCGAAGGGCTACTCTAGTCCGGTCGCCGCGGATCGACAACCGACACCGACCCGCCGTCGCCGGGTTCAGATCGGCGGCGCGCTTTGACGCCAAACCCCGGCAGCGGCCGCGTGGCGGGCTTGTCCCAGAGATGCCTCAGACCCATGACCGTCCAGTAGCGCAGCCCGACGCGGGACTTGAAGAGATCGGCTTGGGGGAGGGCTTCCAGGAAACCGCGGGCGTCGGTGAAATCGTCCATGCGCTGGTAGGTTAGCGGCAGCCAGCGCAGGTGCGCATCCATGCCAACGCAGGCCGGCAGTCCGGTCCGCTTGGCGAACCGAGCGGCGCGGGCGTCTTCCCAAGGCAGCGGGTTCTGGGCGTTATAGACCTCGACCACATCCAGGTGCTCGGTCAGCCGCCCGGCGGCGGTCTGGAGACTGTTCTCGCAGAGAATGCAGAACGGGTGCGGTGCCACGGCCAGCCCGCCCTGGGCGTGGATCGCGGCGCAGGTCTCCTCGCCGGAAAGCCGGGGCGGAATCCGCTCGCGCAGGAATAGCCCGAGCAGGTGACCGTCGGCCGACGAGATCTCCTCACCCACAATCACCCGCACTCCGCCCTGAGCTTGTGCCTCCAGGGCACCGTCGATCTCGTTATGGTCGGTGATGGCGAGGCAGTCGACGCCGATTCTCTGGGCTGCTCGGATCAGCCGGGCGGGCGAGAGGTTGGAATCGTAGGAGTAATGCGTGTGGAGATGGATGGCGACCTTGATTCGCTTCATCACGCTACTTCGTTCGGTGACCAGTTGTTGAGACTCTGTTAAGCCGCTGCATTCCGTACGATCCAGAGCGTCGCCCGTTCGCGCGATTGTGTCGGCGTATCGTCGTGCGGCCGATAATTAATTCGCCGCCGCGTCTCGAACGTCTTTGATTGCATCGGTTGCGGGGATGCACGACCTGAGTGTCGATGAGAGTTGGCTGACCGGGCAGGCTGCCGCCGGGAATTGTCCCGCTGGGACACGTCGGCCGAGTTGCTACGGCTACTCCTAAACACTCACCGCTGAGCACGCAGAGACCACAGAGCAGAGAATGCAAGTTCTTTCAGCAAGGCGCGTTTTGTGCTCCCTTAGAGCTGATTCGCCATGCCGGGCCTCCTGCAATCAACCTCTGATTACAGAAGGTGTGGCGGCGAAACACCGTCTCCTCAAGTGGCCGGTTTTCACCGGCCCTTTACTGGTACGTTTTGCTCGACCGCTGACATTCGGCACGGCCTGACGCGGAGGGGCCTGGTCTTCAGCGATCGCAGGTAATCGTTTCTCACGAAGGCGCAGAGGGCCTCGGTGTCTGCGGGTTTGTGTATGACGGCATAGGTGTAAGTCGACGTGAAGGCCGGGTCGTCGAGCAGGCCGTCGAGGACGCGGTCCAGCCACTGCTTGTCGTGCGGAACCTGTCGCGACGCGGCGGGCATGGTCGTGGGGACGACCAGTTGGGGACGGAGGGAGTAGAACACCTCCTTGCTGAACGCGGCGTGGTTCTTCAAGCCGTGCCGATCGCCGGGGTGATGTCCCATGGCGACGCTGTTCAGTCCCATCAGATCATGGACGAATCCGCGATAGGTACATGTGACTCCGCCGGCCGTAATCACGCCGATCGTCGGTAGCGTTCCGTCGCCGAGAACGTCGTTGAGAGTCTCACCGATATGCCGCCCTCGCTTGGCGATGCGGAATTCGTGCGCGATCGAGGGTTCGCTGAAGTCGTACCAGCAGGGCGCCACGTCGAGCGAGAATCCCAGCAGGATCGCCCCGGCCGCGAGGTACCTCAGCCATGGCGGGTAGACCGCCGCGGCCCCGAGCGGCAGCTTGGCGATCACGACGACGCACGCTCGGTACAACGGCAGGATCAGCAGCGGCCAGATCGGCTGATAGAGGCGAAACCACCTGAAGTGATCTCCGCCCACGAGGACGGGCACGAGCAGACCGGCCGCGGTCAGCACGGTCACGGTCGCCCAGTAGTGATCGGCGGCCGAATAGACGCGCTCCTTCGTGACCACGTCGTGGACGAGACCCACCAGGCACATCGCCGCCGCGAACACGGCCAGGCGGACAAGCGCACTTGACGACACAAAACCGTACGCATACGTCAGCCCGGACGTGAGCGTATAAAACGCATCGGGGGATACCTTGGCATAGTAAGTGTTGGGAAGCGGAAATCCGAAGTACGTCATCCGAAACAGCGTCAGGGCCGAAACCGCAACGGCGAACACGACAAACGGCGCGACGACCGAACGCAGCGCGGCGCGCAGGCTCCGTGTCCTCAAAAACGCGAGCAAGCCGAAGACGAGGATCATCACCGGCGCCCACAGCATGGCCTCGGGTCGGGCAAGGACCAGCACAAGCGTGAGGAGGCAGAATGCGGCCTTGGTTCCGCCGCGACTCGTCGCGCCCGAACGCGAAAGGATCACCGAGCCGACCAGCAGCAGCGAACTCCACAACCCGGTGTCCATCAGCGTCAGCGTTGTCCACGACATGTAAGCGGGCGACGAAAGCGTCCAGGCCACCAGCAGCAGACTGGGAGGCGACAGGAACGGCCACCGTCCGCCAGCCCGGCTCGCCGCGCTGTCCATGACGCGGTCCAGATGCGCCACCACCATCGTCAACGCCGCCGAGACGATCAGCAGATTGAACAGCAAGGCCACGCGTTCGGGATGGTCCCACACCGCGTGGAACACCGACAGGATCAGGACATAGAGAAGCGACGAAAAACCCTCGACATGTTCTCCGCCGACGTTGTAGACAAAGCCCTGCCCCTGCGAAACGTGCTGGGCGTAGACCATGAAAATGTTCGCGTCGTCGACCCCGACGCGCGGACGATCCAGTCGTATGTAGGCGTAAAAGGCGCACGCCGATGCCAGTGCGAGAATCAAAAGGAATTTCGCAGCCGTTGCGCCAAGCTGCCGCGACGACGGTGAGCTTCGATCGATCACTGAATCCGTCGGCCGATCCATAACGCTGTTCCGCATGATACCGTCGCGCCCGTGCCCTCCGAAAAGGCACGGCGTCCGTTGCCCTGACCGGTGGCCTGCCACCTCATGAGTTCTATGGGGATTCCATAAACCCGGGATTCTCTATTTGCCGGACTTTCGATCATCATTCTGGCGCAAGAAGTCTCTCGATTCAAGCGATAACGGCCTCCCTCACCTTGGATTCCGACCGCTTGGCCGTTGTACCGTGCCAATGGTGCTCTGCCGCCGTGGGGACGAGGGCTCCTGCCTGTTTCCGCGCAGAGCCAACCCTTGGCCCCACATGAATCACCGACCTTCCGATCCGTTGTGGCGTTAGCCACGCTGCACCAAAGGCGGCGGCACGCCGTAATATCGTCACAACTTGCTCTGTGGAAAAGGCGGCCGGGACTGTCATCCCGAGGAACGCAGCGACGAGGGATCTCGCTACGAGGTCGAGCAACGCTCGGGTGCGAGGTCAGATTCCTCGTCGCTGCGTTCCTCGGAATGACACCCACCAAGCCCTTTTCTACAAAGCAGTCAGAACTTCTTTCTTCGCAGCATTCTGCGTTCCCAGCGTGTCTGCGGTGTGAAACGTCCGGGCTAGGGC
>SDBT01006989.1_pt1 | contig 18638 bp, 8 predicted proteins | sample 2277101 | NCBI WGS metagenome assembly SDBT01 (sample SAMN10404973, study PRJNA504765) | marine sediment metagenome | isolation source: marine sediment core GS10_PC15, 103 cmbsf | place: Arctic Ocean: Southern Knipovich Ridge | collected 2010
GCCTGTTGGCCTCCGAGGCCGATTGCTCGGCGACTTCTTCCAGACGCTTGGACTGCTCGATCAGCACCTCGGTCTGGATGGCCATCAGTTCCGCCACCGCCGCCGGGGACATGTTCCCTCCGACCCACTTGTAGCGATATCCCTTCGGCAGACGCAGGGACCACGTTGTCCGCGTCACCTCAACTCCGACGATTTCGATCCTGGGCGGAGCCAGCCGGGCAATGGAGCCCATCCCGGACCCCACGTCACCTGCCAGGTACATCACCACCTTGTAGGGCAGGCCGCCGGGGGAAGTCTTGACCAACGGGATCATCACTTCGCCGTCGGCGCCCGAGGCCGACGTGACAGGCTTGACGGCTTGTCCCGCCACGCGGGCACTCCAGAGCTTCAATCCCTTCGGCACGCGCACGCGCAGGAACTGCTCGCTGCGGTTCTGGATATCCAGCGTCACCTGGTACCGCGACCGTCCGCCCGTGTCGATCACCGTGGTGATTGCCATCAGGTCCACAACGGCCTGGATGCGGGCAGCCGGCTTGGCCGGGGTGAGCTTCAAGGTGATGGACCAGTCATCCGTGAAAGACTCGTAGATGTACTGGAGGGACTTGAGCACTTGGCCGGCCAGGAGCTTGCGCTGCTCGGCTACCGCCATTCCCGTGAGGTTCTTCTTGGCCTGCACGGCCAGTTCATGTCTGGAGAAGTTCTGAATGGCCACGATTCCCCGGTACTCGGTCAGCGCATCGGGGCTCAACCGGGGCATATCGAGAGCTGCGGTGGACTGGGCGATGGGAAGAGAGAAGTTCACTGCCACGTCCAGCACGCCGGTGACCTCGTTGATCAGGGAAACGGTCCACCGCGTCCTGCCGTCGCCGGCATCGGCAGTGGCAACGCTTCGCATGGATGGGGACTTCACCACGACCCGAGAGGCGTACTCGCTGGGAAGCGTGAAGCTGACCTTGTCCACGGGCGAGCCGCTGATGTTGTACCGAACCCGATAGGCATACCACGCGCCGGTAGCCTCGACCGTCAGCCCGCCGAAGACCTCGGCGCGAGCCCTGGTCGGCAACGGACGGACGTTCAATACGAGTGAGATGCCCGGCTGATCGTAACGGTAGGCAAAGCGAACGGCGCGCAACTGCTTTGCGTCGAGCCAGCCTGTGATCATGCTCGGAGAGATGGACCGGAGATTCTCACTGGAGGCCGTCTGCGCGTCCAAAGCCGCTTCCAGTTGCACGGCCAGTCGGCCGGTCTGGCGGGTCAGGGGCGTCCCGGCGGCATTCACGGCAGCCAGCGTCGGCACAGCCATGCGGGCCAGGTCCACGTCCTTGCGGACAAGCACCAGTACCAGCCGCGTCCTCGTCACGCCCGAGCGGAGGTTCACGTGCAGCCGACGGCCGGTGGGCGTGGGCTGTTCGTATGTATCGCTCACTTCGCTGCCGGTCGCGCTGAGCAGCTCGTACCCGTCCGGAAGAGCAAAGCTGGCGCCGAAAATGCGCCCGTCCTCGGCCGTGAGATCCACACTCGCCAGCAGCTCCGCCCGGTGGGCGCCAATGCGCACGAGCTGGTCGAGCCGAACCGCGGGCACCACCCCCGGCCGGGACAGCTTCACGTAGATGGCGAACGGCCGATACGGCCAGTAGAACCGCCCGACCGCCTGGGTGTCGGCGGCATTGAGTTCCGCGGCTTGCCTCGCGGTTGCGGACCGCTCGCCTGCTCGGCGACCCCCGCTGATTCGGTCCACCTCGGCCGTCATCCCGCCCGCGACGTACAGCACGATCGACCCGCTCTCACGCCCGACGTTCGCGGCGCGCGGGAGCATCAGCCTCTCCGGCCTTCCCAGGCCCGGCAGACCAGCGACCCACCGCAGGGTCATCTCGTAGGAACGGACGGCAGGGCGATGGAGCCGAACCAGGACGGTCTGGAAGCGTTGGCCTTGCACATCCGTCCGCCCCGTGACTCGGAAATCCCGGACATTGGGCCCGGACAGCGCCGTCAGCATGGCGGAGTCCGGGACCAGCAAGCCGAAGCGGTCATGTTCACCCGCGGAGAACGTGAAGCAGGCCTTGCTCACGCCCGCCAGCCCCCAATGGAAAGCGTGGACGTCATGACTGACATGGGCCGCCAGCGTCCGATCGGCAGCGCCCCGGCCTACCTTCGGTGACCAGCGAAGCGTCACATCCCGGGCCGAACCCAGAGGCACGAGCCAGTCGCGACCGGCGGGCCCTTGCGTCCGGGTCACAACACCAGTCACGCCCGGGACCTCGAGCTGAAGATCAGGCTTCGGCAGTCGAACGGTCATCACCGCTCCGGGCAGGGGAGGAAGGCGCAACGCGACACTGCCGCGACGGCCGAGGAGTTTGGGGGTGGTGACTGCTTCCACCTTCAACCGTCCGCTGGTCCCGCCGGGGAGCATCAGCACGACCCCATTGGGCCCGGACCGAAGGCGGGCGGCCTTGCCGTCCAGCGTAGCCGTCTTCACGGCCAACCCGGACATCGGCATCGGCAGCAGGACCCAGCCCTCGCCGTACGTGGCCAGCTCGGCGGTCAGCACGATGTTCATCCGCTCCCCCTCAACGGTTGCGGCGTACTTCACGCCCGCCAGAGAGACTCCGCCGGCGGGGGGTTTGGCCTCGATCTGCTGATCCGGATTGGCCATGTTCCAGAGCTTCACAAACCGGGCATAAGGGACGAGCACCTTGGCGGCCTGGTCCGCCTTGGCCGGATCGCCGTCGTAGGGAATGATCAACGGCGCCTTTTGCGGGGTAGCCGACACACGGCTTGTGCGTTGTTCCGCGCCGGCCGGTACCGCGGCAAGCATCACGCCTGCCAGCAACGCCGCAGCCACGATCTTGGGCGAACGCCGGATCAGCCGTACGACGAGGCGAACCAGCCCGAACAGCGCGTACAGCACGGCCAGGCAGAGCGCCGCCCAGAAGGTCCCGTTGGCGAAGGGGGTCGTTTCCGGCCACCACATCACCACCAACACGCCCACGGCCAATACGCCGACGACGTACCCCCACCGGGCGGCCGTGCTCCGGCAGAGCATGGCGATGCCGATTGCCCCGATAAGGACGAACCCGCAGGCGGTCCACGTGTCCATGCGCGAATCCGGCGCCAGTCCGATCGTCAGCTTGGGCTGGCCCAATCCGACGAAAGTGATCGCCCGGCCCGCGCCGGCCGTCGCCACCAGTTCCACCGGCAGTGTGCGGCGGCCCTCGACTTTTTGAGCGTATCCCCACACCGGTGTGGCAGTCGGCTCCGGCTGACGCGCAGGGGCAGTCATTGGTGCACGTGGGGCCGGCGTCGCAGCCTCTATTCCCTCGTCCCCATCGGCATCGCCAGCTAGGAGCTTAGCTCGAAGGCGAGCTCGGCCGGCTGCCTCCGCCTCCTTCGAAAGCTCTCTGGACCTTCCCACAGCCAGATCCGCCGTGGCATCGAGCAGCTGCGCGTAGGCGGGCGCCGGGCGGGGCAGATCTTCAACCTGCATCTGCGTATCATGCGCCGCGACGAAGTAGCCCGCCGGGGGAATCACTCGCCACTCGACCTTGTTGAGTTCGATGCCCACCAATGACACCGGGCCCAGTTCGATCTTGTCGATGTTCACGTCGCTCGGCGACCACCCATAGACCACTCGCACATCAATGCCCTGAATGGATCGCGGCAGTGAAAGCAGGTACTCGTCCCCCGCGCCGCCCTGCGGCTTGGCGGGGCGGCCGGCGATCTGCAACGACCACAGCTCCGCCCCAGCCGGCAAGCGAAACTTGAGGAACTGCATGCCCGCGTTGACCACGCTGAGCCGCGCCTCCGTCCGCTGAAGCCCACGCGGGCCCAGATAGGTTGTCAGCTTCGCCGACGTCACCATGGCGGCCGGAACGGCATAATGCTCGTGCAGAGTGGTCTTGAGGGTGACCGACGCGGTCATGCCGGCCTGGGTCGAAAGCCCCTCCAGCCGGTAGGAAGCCAGCAGGCGGGTCGCCTGGACGGGTAGGGGGGGCAGCTCCACCGTATCGATCGCCCTGGCCCCGGTGGTGGCCGTCTCCACGGCCAGTTCCGCGCTGGCCTGAACGGCGACCGCTTCCGCCGTCTGCTCTGCTGCGAAGGGGCGAACCAACGGCGCCTGGAAACTGCCCGACGGCAGGGGAAGCTCGAAGTGGACGTCGACGCGCACTTGGCCCGTGACCGGCCCGTCGAGATCCAGCTTCCAGAGATGGTAGCCGTCCGGCACTCCTGCCGGCAGGTCGGCCTCGACGATTGTCTTCTCGGCCAACCGTCGCCCGTGAGTCGTGATGCGCACCTTTCGGCCGAGGTCCTTCCACACGAGCAGGTAAAGCGTCTTGGCACGCGCGGCGGAGATGTCATAGTGGATCCGCCAATCGCCCAGGAGTTTTGTCGGCCGGACAGTGATCACGCCCACCGCTCGCGCCGAGATGCGCTCCTTGCGCCGGCTGACCTTCAGGCCGATCTTCGCGTCCACGGACTTCTCGTACGTGTAGGCCGCACGGACGTTGCGGCCGAGCCCCAGCGAGGCCATCCGCCCGACCGTCACCGCTTTGAACCCTTCCGGCACAGTAACCGCCGCAGCGTCCAAGTCTCCGACCGCGGCGATCGCCACCACGCCGGAGATCGTGTCCGCGGCGTACCGGATCAGCTTGAAGGCGACTGACCGTGGGGGCGTATCGCTCTGCCATCGCCACTGGGCCGGAACGTGCCGGAGGGAGATGAGCACATTGGCCGTCCCCCCCGGTCGCACGGGCCGGGCCAGTTCGATTCGGAGTGTGCGCGTGCCGGCCGACTCGGAAACGCGGTACTCGAATCCCTTCATCTTGCCGTCAACCGTCACCTCGTCCACCGCCCAGATCGGCCCTGCGGGCAGCAGGAAGTCCATTTCGAACAGCTCGCGTCCGACGGCTGTGACCTCGAAGTGGCCAGTAAGCCCCAACTGTTCCGGGGAGACCGTCAGGTTTTGACGCTCCTGACTTGCCGTTCGCAGAGAGACGGTCGCGAGGTCCTGCCTTACGCTCCAGCGGTCGCCCCAGTGGTAGTACATCCGCCCACGCGCCGCCGAGGCCAGGCCTGGAATCGCCTGGGCTGCCGAAACATCCTCCCGCCGTGCGTCGGTGAGCTTCTCCCCGCGAACGCGCAGTTCGCTTCCCGGGTCCACGAGGAGGAACCCGCGCTGGTATGCTGCGTCAACCAGGGATAACCGGGGGCTCTGCCAGGCTCCCTCGTCCGTTCGTGCAGCGGTGGCCCGTATGTGCAAGGCCCGCGTTCCCCTGACGGCTGAGCGCAGTTGCACGGAAAGCCGCTTGCGCGTGCCGCTCTCGGCGGCCGCCACGGACCATTTGACCAGGTTCGGGGACGTCACATCAGTGATCGTCCACTGCGCGGGCAGATCGAACTGCAGCGTACGAACGCCACGCCGCAACACCTGCACGGTATATACGCAGTCGAGGACCTGATGCATCCGGGTCAGTCGGATGGTGGAGGCTGACTCGCCGATGAGGATGGCCTGCTGGTCGTCCTGGCGTCCGTTGCCCATCAGCACGACGGCCAGTGTTCTGTGCCCGCCGAGGGTCAGCTCGACGGATGTGCGGTCCGCCTCGCGGTCATATTGGGGCTGGGCGGATGGGACATTGGCATGGATCTCGAGATCGCCCGGCGCCTGCAGGCGCATGGTCCCGGCCACCGCCGGAGGCACGGTCGCGGAAAACTGCATGCCGCCACCGGCCAACTCCTTCATCACGGTCGATGCGACCAACTCGACGGCATGATCTCCCCGGCCGGTCACGATCAGGACGAGTTTCCCGCCATCGTAGCCCAGCGGGGCCGGCTTGCCATCCAACGTGATGGTCGTCAGCGCGATCCCCGAAAACCCCAAGGGCACCGCAACCGGCCTGTCACTCATGGACTGGACCGCCAGCCGCCCGCGAATGGAAACCGCCTCGCCAGTCACTTCGGCAACGTACACCGCACGGGTCACCTGCCCCAATTCAACGGTCGCGGCGGCGCGAGCGTTCGCATTGGCGTCGGCCAGCAGCTTCGCAAAGACCGTACGGTCCATCAGGACGGTCTTGCCGGCTGGGTCGACAACTGCCGCCAGGTCGCGGTAGGGGACATAGACCTTCCGCCCGGCCTTCTCGACCGGCTGGGAGAAGACAGTTCCCACCGGCGACAGCAGCCCGAGCACGATCAGCCATAGTACGCGAGTTCTCATGGCGTCACTGTCCTTTCCCGGTCTGGCCTTGGTCAGACTGAGGCGCCTCTTCGGTCGCCGTTTCCGCCAGGGGGGGAGCTGTCGGACCACGGGCCTTCAGACGCGCGGGCACCTGCACGGCAAGCCAGTGCGCCAGCCACAGGAGCAACACCACCAGCCCGGCCGGCCCGGCGGCATAGCCCCTGCTGACCCGCTGTATGAACAGCGGCGCGAACAGGGCGATGAACATCCCGACCACACCCACAGCCAGGACCACAAGCACACGATGGAACCAGCCCAACTTCAACATTGCCACCCCGGCGCCCAGGACGACCACCCAGACGGCTAGCAGGAACCACTTCCGGTCGACCAAGACGATGGAGAGCTTCCCTGTGCCGAGGCGGACGAAATGCCATACCCGCTCTCCGTTGGCCGGCTCCACGGTGACGCTGACGGGCTGACCTTGCTGCATGGCCCCCGCGGCCCTGCGCCACTGCCCAGGGGTGACCCGGGAGAAGTGGCGATCATATCCCAAGACGTAGTCATCTTCCGGCAAGCGGACACGCCAGAGGGTCTGCTGAACGGGAATGTCATCCGGAAGCTTCGGGACGGCCAAGGCGCTTCCGGTTCTTCTGACGCTGTAGCCAACTTCCAGAACGAACGTAGCCACCTGCCCCGCCGAGGGAGGCAGCCGAACGATCAACTGGCCCTTCGACGCGCCTTCTTCCATGGGCTCCTCTTTGCCGTTCAGAAGGAAGGCATACGGCGTTGCGTCGTCGGGGAGCGTAATCGGCAGACGGTCGCCCCGCGCCGTCTTGAGCAGGTAGATCGCCCGGGTCCTGAGCATACCGTCCGGAGCAAGCTCCTGATCGATGATCGCCCCGGTGACCATGGTTGTGAATACGGCCGCCTCCTTCTGTGTCAATACGGCGAAGGACAACTCGAACGGCGGGGCGCTGTACTTGAACGCCAGCGACGCGATCTTGCGATGCGGGCCGTACGGCAAGTCCTCCGGACTGCTTGGGTCCGCCGGAATCAGGTTCTTGGTCGCCGGATCGATCACCGCCAGCGTATCGGCCTTGGCGATGGCGATCTGGCCGCTCTGGTCGGTCAGGCTGCCCGCCGCCAGAATCGGCGCCACAGTGACCTTCCTGGACCCGCCCGCCAAGTCTGACCGGAAGGATTCCCTCGTTGTCACCTTGACTTGGTAATCGCCAATGACAGGCGATTGGAGGACCACCTTGAAGTACGCCCACTCAATCTTGGCCCCGGGCTCACCCTCCGCGGGGGACTCCTGCTGGTCCTTTGGGAGAGAATCGATACGAGGCTTCTCCTTGATCCGCGGCTTGCCCGAATCCGGATCGCCGACGATCTGAACGACCGTTTCCGCCAGGGAGGCCGGCATCTTCAGGTACAGCGTGTCCACCGGGGCATACCGCACCTGGTAGCGGATGACCGTCTCCTGCTCTATGGATCCGGGCTGGATGTTGACCAGACGATGCACGACCGCCGAAATCTGTGTCGGCTTGACGGCCACCTTGAAGCTCGCCCCTGCGGACCGGGCCGGGTCGATGGACCGGAACTCGAACGCCATGACCGGCGTCAGGCCGCCTTTTCGCCGCCATTGGGTGGCCTTACTCAAAGGCAGTGACTGGAACTGATCCAGCCGATCCACTTCGACGCGCAGCTGCTCGGCCACCCGGAGGATCAACTCCCCGGCATAGAGCTTGAGGCCGGACCTGTCCGCCTGGGGAAGCACGAAGTTTACGGGCTGGTCGATCGTCGAGCGCGGCGCCCGGGCCAACAGATTCAGTTGGAACGTCCCCAGCAATTCCTTTCGCAGCAGGACCTTCAGCTTGCGGTCCGGCCCCTCTCCGGCCAGCCGGAAATCGTCCACAAGGCTGTTCGGGCCAAGGGACACTACCTCCCACGGCTCGGGCAGGCCCATCGTCAGCTCGAAGACCCCTGCCCGCTCCACGGTGTAATTGAGCAGCCCTTGCAGCTCCAGGCGGTCGGCGCGGATGCCGAGGGCCCAGTATTGCCGGACGGTGATCCGCGGCGTAACCGTGGCGATGGCCAGAGTCCCTGCGTAATCGGCCGTAATGAACCGGTAGGCCGTCACGCCGGGCCGCTGCCGCAGGTCCTTGGGCAGCCGAGCCGTGTCCACGCGAGCCAGGCTCTTCGGCTCTCGCAGCTCAACCGACCTCCGCGGGGAATGGGTGATCGCGATCAAGCCCGTCCTGCGCAATACCTGCTGCGTGACGATCGGGGACAACGGGATCTCGGCGTCCGTCTCCTTCAGGAAATGCTCCATCTTCACGACCAGTGAATACGGTCCCTTGGCCGGGGAGAAGAGCTTCACCTGCAGGCTCTGTGGGCCTTTGTCTCCCGGCCGTTTGGGAATGTCCCAGTTGCTGATGTTGACGCCTTCCACCGCGATGACGCGGAACCCGCCGGGCAATTGAACGACGAACGAGTCGACCCCCCGGCGGCGAATGTCGTAGGTCAGATTGACCTGGTAACTGACCAGGGCCTCATCGACGTGGATATGCTGCAACTGATCGGCGATCACGACGGGCTCGAGGTCGGCGGCCGCCTGCGTCTTGGGCTTCCAACTCAGCTCGACGGATTCGGCCGAACCGAGGAAGGCCTGCAACTGCGTCGCCTTCTTGCCCTCGGCCGTGACCTGCGTAGTGGTCGCCGCCAGCATCGGCTTGACGTCAACCTTCATGTTCTCGCCCGGTATCAGCAGTTCCAGCGTGCTGATGGCGGACGAAGGGATGCGGAAGCTCAGGACGTTCAGGCCCGGCTTGGTCACAAGCTGGCGGACGAAGTCCACGTTGAGCACGTGCCTTCCCTTGCCCCGGGTCAGCAGGCGGTACTGTCCGTTGATCACGCGCAGCAGGGGGCGCGGCGCGGCTTGGCCGTCAGCGAACTCGACCTTGGCGACGGCCACCTCGCCCAACCCGATCGGCACCTCCACCCAATCGTCGGCGAGGATGTCCACCGTCAGCTCCAATCGCATCGACGCCAACTCCTGGCCGACCTTCCCGGTGAACCGGGCCGTGGAGATCAGGTAGCGGACCGGCGCGCCTTTCACGTCCGCGGGCGTCCCCTGGGCCGCGGCCCAGAGCTTGCGGAACTGGGCATACGGCAGGAAGACGCCTTGCTGCTCCGATTCGAACACGCCCTTGAGCTTCTCGTAGGGCACGTACACCTTCGACGGCTCCCGGGCCTGCTGGGCGGGCGCCAGGGAACAGACGAGGCCGAGGATCAGCGCGTATACAGCCCAGTGCTTATGTAGATTGCCGTAGGTCATGACACTCTCTCCATGAGAATCAAGGGCCTTCGCGGATATGTCGCTCATTTGTTAGACGCGCGAACTTCGATTTGGTTCTCCGAAAACATCAGTGAGTCTCCACCCCGGCGTGATGGGAGTCCGGCCAGCAACGCGCCGGCTCCCGACACAAATTTTTCACGATTTACTCTGCGCCCGCCTTGACGGGCCGAAAGGAGGCGCGTATATTGATGTTAGGGCTATGTTCGGTATCTGGAGTTGGCTGGCAATACGGCAATTACGTTCATAACGAATGTATTCCAAGAGCGTTATGCGAATAACTCCCGTGCTTCCAAGATATTTGGTGCCGGGTATGTGCTGTCTTGGGTGCAGCGATGAACATCGAGGAGATAGGTGAGCCGATTGGTGTGATCGCGGCCTTTTCGGGCGGCGCGGCCAAGCCAATCCGCTTCCGCTGGGGCAGCCGGACATACACGATCGACGCGATCAACGGCCAATGGGTCGACCGCAGCGGCGATGGATATTCGCTGCACTATAGCGTCCAGGTCGGCGACGAGACGTACTACATCCATTTCGCCAGTGGCGCGGTGCAGTGGTGGCTGGACCGGCTGGTCGTCGAAAGCTGAACGCCAAAACACGAGCCGGGAAGTACCAGGAGCAGCGGTATGGCTTCGGATAAACTGATTTTGCACGTCGATGTCGATGCGTTCTTCGCATCGGTAGAGCAATTGCTGATCCCAGCGTTGCGGCATCGTCCGATAGTCGTGGGCAGCGGTTGCATTGCCTCCTGCTCATACGAAGCCCGGCGGTACGGACTGCACGCGGGGATGTCCCTTCGGCAATCCAAGCGGCTGTGCCCGACGGTCGTGATTCTGCCGGGCTATTACCAGATCTATCGCTGCTTCGCCGAACACACCTGGCAGGTCTGCCGGCGCTACACCTGCGCCCTGGAGACGTACCTGGACGAGGCCTACGGGGACGCCGGCGGAATGGAATACCTCCATGGCGATCCTTCGGTCTTGGGCGAGAGACTCCAGCAGGAGGTCCTCCAACGAGTCGGACTGCCCGTTTCAGTGGGGCTGGCGGCCAATCGCATGCTCGCCAAGATCGCCTCCTCGTCGGCCAAACCCAACGGCGTCGCCTGGATCCGTCCCGGCCAGGAGGAAGCGTTTCTCTGCTCCCTGCCGATCGAGAAGCTCCTGGGCGTGGGGCACAAGACAGCCGAAAAGTTTCGAGACATGAACATTCGAACGGTCGGTGAGCTTCGGCGGCTGTCGCGCGAACTGCTGAAGTGCATGTTCGGCCTGCGCGGTGAAGTGCTCTACGAGCGATGTCGCGGCCGAGACGCCCGCAAACTGCGCCCGGCCGCCATTCCCAGAACCATCTCGCGGGAAACGACTTTCCACCAGCCCACCTGTCGTCGCGGGGAAATCCTTGGGATGCTGCAGTACCTGCTGGAGCGGGCGATGCGTACGGTGCGCCAGCGGCGCCTGCTCACCGGATGCATCGAATTGAGCATCCGCTATGACGACTGGCGGGAGCAGGCCGCCCGCCGATCCCTGTCCGAACCGACGGCCATGGATGACGAGGTCTTCTCGACCGTCCGCCAACTGCTCGATCAACTTTACCGCCGGCGGGTGGCGCTGCGGCACGTGGGAATCGTACTGTCGGGCTTCTCGTCGGCCGGTGCGGAAGCGACGCTGTTCGAGCCGCCCGCCCGCAGGCGCCGGCGCGATCTCTACGCCGCCATCGACAGAATCCGCGACCGCTGGGGCCATGCGTCGATCCTTACCGGTGAATCCATCGAACTGCTCGGTCACCTCCAACAGAACGACTACGGCTTCGTCCTCCGCACGCCGTCGCTGACAAAATAGGCATTAGCATGAAAACGCCGGTTACTCCTTTGCACGTCCGCAGCGGATACTCGCTGCTGGAAGGTACAGCCCGGCCGGACCGCCTGGTCGAACTGGCCGGACAGATGGGCCATCCCCGCTTGGCCCTGACCGACGTGAACAATCTTTACGCCGCGATGATCTTCCACCGGCAGGCCCGCGAGGCCGGGATCGCGCCAATCGTCGGCGCCGAACTGCGGGACGGCTGCAAGGCCGCCGTTGCCCTCGTCCGCGACGATACCGGCTACGAGAACCTCTGCCGGATGATCACGCGCCGGCACGCCGCAACGCCGTCACCCCTGGCCGAGGATATCGCGGAACTGAGCGAAGGACTCCACTTCATCATCGAGGACGAGTCGCTGGCCGCAGACCTGCTGGCGGAAGGGCTTGGCGCCGGGCAACTCTGGCTGGGTCTGGACCCCGCCACGCAGGGGCACTCCCAGGTCCGCCGCCTGACCGAATGTGCCGAACGGACTCACCTGGAGTTGGTGGCCACCGGAAAGGTGCTGGTGGCCGAGGAGGGGGATTACGATCTGGCGCGACTGCTGACGGCCATCCGGCTCGGATCGAACTACGACGCCCTCTGCCCCGGCCAATTGCCGCATGCGCAGGCCGTTTTCCGTCCGCCGCAACAGCTTGCCCGGCAGCTTTTCGGGTTCGAGCGGGCCGTTGCCAACAACCGGCGACTGGCGGAGCAGTGCGCAGACTTCCAACTGTTGGGTCGGGGGCCGATCTTTCCGGACTACCGCTGCCCGGATGGGATCTCGGCCCGTGCGTATCTGCGAAGGCTGTGCCGGGACGGCCTGCGACGACGATACGGCAAGATCCCGCCGCAGCTCGCCCAGGTACGTCTCGTCCGGGAACTCGATCTCATCCACCGTCTGGGGTTCTCGGAGTACTTCCTGGTGGTGTGGGATATTGTGCAGTATGCCCGCAACCACGGCGCGCCCGTCGCCGGCCGGGGGTCTGGCGCCAGCAGCCTGGCCGCATACGTGCTGGGGATCACGAACGTCTGCCCGCTGCGGTACAGCATCCCCTTCGAGCGGTTCCTCCACGAGGGACGGGAGGACTTCCCTGACCTGGACATCGATTTCTGCTGGCGGATCCGGGACGACGTGATCGATTACGCCTTTCGCCGCTGGGGCCGCGACCACGCCGCGATGGTCTCGACGCACACGACCTTCCAGCCTCGCTCGGCCTCGCGTGAAACGGCCAAGGCCTTCGGCCTGTCGAACGACCAGATATCGCGAATCGCCAAGGAAGGCCCATCCTCGGGCCCGACCGGCTCGGGCAAGTCCATCCCGGGCCTCTCCCCGGAGACGTCACGGCGGATCGCCCGGTTGAGCCGGCGAATCACGGGGCTTCCGCATCTGCTGTCGGTCCATCCCGGCGGGATCGTCATCGGACGCAAGCCCATCGACCACTACGTGCCCATCCAGCCGGCCCCCAAAGGCGTCATGATCACGCAGTACGATAAGAACGGTATCGAGGACGCCGGGCTGGTCAAACTCGACCTGCTGGGCAACCGGAGTCTCTCCACCGTACGGACCGCCTGCGACCTGATCCGCCGCCATCGGGGCAAGGAGATCACCATCGAGTCGATTCCTCCCGACGACCCGGCCACGATCTCACTGTTGCGGTCGGGCCGAACGATCGGCTGCAACCAGCTTGAATCGCCCGCCATGCGGCATCTGCTGCGGAATATCCAGCCGACGGACACGTGCTGCGTGATGAAGGCGCTGGCCCTGATCCGACCCGGGGCCGCCAGCATCGGCGGGAAGGAAACTTTCGTCCGTCGCCATCGCGGGCTCGATGCGGTTCCTGCCTACCATCCGCAGGTGGACGCGATCCTCTCTGACACGTACGGCGTGATGCTTTACGAGGACGACGTCATGCTGGTGGCTGCGGCGCTTCTGGGAGGGACGCTGTCCGAGGCGGACCGCTTCCGCAAGGCCGTCCAGAAATGCCGCGACGACCGACGCCGGCTGGAACTGTCCCGCCGGTTCCTCGGCCGCTGCCGGGCCAATGGCATCGACGCGGAATACGCCAAGCACATGTGGGTGCAGATGGCCAAGTTCAACGCCTACTCCTTCTGCCGCGCCCACGCGGCCAGTTATGCGCTGCTGGCCTGCACGGTGGCGTATCTCAAGGCGCACTATCCGCTGGAATACTGGGTCGCCGCGCTCAATAACAACCAGGGCATGTATCACCCGCGAGTGTATGTTGAACAGGCCAAGCGGGACGGAATCCGGTTCCTTCTGCCGGACATCAACCACTCGCAGGAGGAATTCTCCCTGGACGGTCAGACGATCCGCATAGGGCTCAACTTCATCGGCGGCCTGGGTCCGGTGGGGGCCGAGACGATCCTCCATGCTCGATCGGTCCGGGTATTCGACAGTCTGAGCGACTGCCTGGCCCGAACGCGTCTCGGCAGCGAGGAGGCCCGGGCGATGGTCCTGTGCGGGGCGTTTGACGGATTCGGCCGGAGGCGGCCGGAACTGATGATGGAACTCGACCTGTCCCTGGCCGGCCGAGCGGGGTGGGCCCGTTCGGGCGAGGCCCTGCTGCCCGCCCAGCCAACGGTTCCGTCCCTGTCCGACGACTATAGCGGCGCACGCAAGTACGCTGATGAAAGACGCATCCTGGGCATCAGCACCCGCGAGCACATCATGGGGCTATTTCGTCCGCACTTGGCCGACCGGGTCGACGCGGACAGTCGCCAGCTTCCCCGGAGGGTCGGCCGGGCGGTCCGTATCGCCGGCGTCCTTGAGGCGTATCGGACCACCGCCACGCAGAAGGGTCAGACCATGAGCTTCCTGACGCTGGAAGACGAGTGGGGTCTGTTCGAGGTAACCGTCTTTCCGGACGCCCGCAAGCGAATGCGGATCAACTTCAGCCGCTATGGCCCCTACATCGTGGCCGGCCGGGTCGAGGAACAATACGATTCGATCACGATCACGGCCGATCGAGTATCATTGCACACAGCCAAGTCCGAAAGGGCCGCACCATGAGCATGGCCGACCATTTCGCCACCGGCACGAGCGGATATTCCTTTGCCGATTGGGTCGGAACCTTCTATCCGGAAGGCACGCGTCAGGGCGAGATGTTCTCGCACTACGTCCGCCACTTCCAAACGGTGGAACTGAACTTCAGCTACTATCGGATCCCCACAGCCAAGACGCTGGCGCGGATTGCCGACCAGAGCCCCGACGGATTCACGTTCTGGCTCAAGGCCAACCAGGAGACCACCCACCGTCAGAACCGCTCGATCGCCGGCGAGTTCATCGACAATCTGTCCCCCATGCGACAGGCCGGCAAGCTCGCGGGCGTGCTGCTGCAATTCCCCCAGTCATTCCACCGGACGGTCGCCAATCGCAAGTACTTATCCGCCGCGGTGGAGGACCTGTCCGAGGTGCCGCTGGCCGCGGAGTTCCGCCACCGCTCCTGGGACTGCCCCCAGACCCTCGAGGGACTCCGCCAGCGAGGGGTGACACTGGCGGTCCCCGACGCGCCGGCCATCCGCGACCTGTATCGACCCCGCCCCGTCCTGACCAGCCGCACAGGGTATGTCCGACTGCATTCCCGCGATGCGTCCAAGTGGTATGCCGGAGCAGCCGATCGATACGACTATAACTACACGACCAAGGAGCTGACGGACATCGCCAACCAGTGGCTGGAACTGGCCGCCCAGGCCGACAGAGTGTACGCCTTCTTCAACAACTGCCACGGCGGGCAGGCCGCCGCCAATGCAGAAGCCTTCCGGAAGATCGTCGAGGGCATGGACTAGCCAATCGGCCAGTCGGCCAGCAGAGCTGAACGGACTTGCTCGATGGCGCGGACGCCGTCTGTAACGAGCGCATCGATGGCGGCTCGGGCACGGGCGATCTTCCCGGCCGAAGCCAACACGGGTGCCATGCCCGCGGAGTGTGCGGGCATGCTCTTGTCCTGGGCGGTGAAGATACGGCGATGGGGAGATTCCCCGTCGCTTTCCCATACCTCCTCAACCTGCCGGCGAACGCCGAGGCCCGACCTTCGGACCGACAGGAACAGCAGCAGGTTCATCCGGCGGAAGCTCGATTCGTCTACGCCGTTGCCGTCACATACCTGGGCCCGTGCCTGGTCGCAGGTGTCCGCGTGCAGGTTGGTGGCAAGCATGTGCCCGGCCGCCGGTAGATCGAAGTAGGCTCGCAGCTCGTGCCCCCAAAGGTAGGCGTAGTAGGGGCCCCGGCCGACTTCATGGCAAATGTAGCAGCCGCGTGGCTCGGGTGAGCCGGCACCGCGCTGAATGACGGCCAGGTCCTCAGCCGGAAGCAGTTGGACCCCCGGCGGGACGAAGTTCAGCAGGGCGCCCATCACCGTGGTCTTGCCCGCGCCGCCAGGCATCGCCCCGACCATGAACGACGCGCCACTGCCGATGGCCGCCAGTGTGTAGGCCGCCAGATCCGGCGTCATCGTGCCGGCCTCGATCAGGTCGACGACCGAGAGCATCCTCCCGCCGCGCTGGTTGCAGCGGTCGATCTCACCACAATGCCGCCGGACTTCGTCTTTCATTTCGCCCATACCCCTTTCACGAGCACTTCCCACGAGAATGGGCATTATGGACAGGGACTCCGGCTTGATCAAGCACGTGGCGCAGGTGATAATCCCCGGCCGGGACCGTGACGATCGCGGGTAAGAGTCCGTCAAGAGGAGTCTCCACTATGACGCTCATGCGGCTTGGATGCGGCAATATGCTTCGGTGTTCTCGGCCCTGCGCAGGGCTCGTGTTCATGGCGCTGCTGGCCTCGGCTTCAGGCTGCGATCGGGCCTGGGAGGCGTACCAGGAGATCGAACTTGGCAGGCCCCTCGCCGCCGGGAGCCTTCTGGCAGAAGAGGGGGGTGTGAAAGACTCAGTTCGCGCATGGGATGACTATGCGATTGTGCACCTGCCAGCCTTGGTGAAGACACAGGCGCTTCGCGTAGTCTTGGACGACGCGGGCAACGTGGCGTGCAAGTACTATCTAGCGAACGACTTCGCGCACTGGGTTGTCTTTCGAACGGCCAAGTATCGATGGGTCATGGAGGTGCAACTGCCCAAGGCAGCGGACGGGCGTCCCGCCCAACTCACGGTCATCCGGAGTCACCTGCTGGACGTGACCAAACGGATAGACGAAGTCTGGGCACAGCCGCGCGGAAACGTATGTTTCCTTGATAAGCTCACTGCCGGACTCTTCTTCTGGTGGGGATTCATACAGTGGGGGCATGGCGGAGAGCCGGAGATGCAAGAAATCGCGGACGTTCCCGAGCTTCTCCGCGGCGTGACAGATGCCGACTACGACCGGACATGGAAGAACCCGGACGGCGGCACCTGTCGCATCCGGAATCTGGGCGACGGCCGGATTCGCATTGAATCGAGCTACTTCGGCGTGTTCGATACGATCAGGGTAGTCCACTGGAAGAAACGTAACGACACCGACTAGTCTTACCAGTTCTCGCCGAGCACCTCGAAATGCGCCTGGGGGTGGGCGCAGGCGGGGCAAACCTTCGGGGCCTCGGGGCCCTCGTGCAGGTAGCCGCAGTTGCGGCAGCGCCAGACGACGGGAGAGTCCTTCTTGAAGACCCTGTCCTGCTCGATGTTCCCCGCCAGGGCGAGATACCGCTTCTCGTGCTGTGCCTCGGCGACGGCGATGGCCTCGAAGACGCCCGCGATCTCGTCCAGGCCCTCCTCGCGAGCCACGGCCGCGAACTCCGGATACATCACGGTGTGCTCGTGGTTCTCGCCTCCGGCGGACGCCCGCAGGTTCTCCAGGGTCGAGCCGATGACGCCGAACGGGAAAGAGGCGGCCACCTCGGCCTCCCCGCCGGTCATGAATTTGAACAGCCTCTTGGCGTGCTCCTTCTCCTGATCGGCGGTCTCCTCGAACACCGCGGCGATCTGAGCGTACCCCTCCTTCGTCGCCTTGCCGGCGAAGTAGTTGTAGCGATTGCGCGCCTGCGACTCGCCGGCGAAGGCGGTCATCAGGTTCTTCTCGGTCCGGCTGCCTTTCAGGTCCATGGCCATCTCCTACTTTGCTGTCGCTGCCCGGTTACGCTGCACACCATGCGTGCCGCCTCTCCATATACGCCCGAACAGGCTCAGGGGCAAGAAGCAGCTGGCCGGGAGGCAGGGGGTCGGGGCCGGTCGGCCACGCTGCCGCTCGCGTCAGGTAAGTTGCCCGGGCTTGATTCGCCTGGACAGCCAGGGCCGCCGAAAACCGTCGAAGCCTTTCCGCCGGCCCGTCCGACGGATACGATATCGCACGAGGTGAGAGAATGCTGCCAAAGACTTTGACGTCCTATCTCGCGTCGCACAGGGACCAGCACTTGGCCGAACTCTTCGAGGTGCTGCGGTTCCCCTCGGTCAGCTCCCAGGGCCAATACGACGCCGATTGCCTGGCCTGCGTGGAGCACGTAGCCGCCCACCTGCGAGCGCTCGGATTCTCGGCCGAACTCAGGCCGTGGCGGAAGCACCCCGTCCTCATCGCCCGGTGGCAGGGCCCGGTGGCCTGTGAGCGGACCGTCCTGCTCTACGGTCATTACGACGTTCAACCGCCCGATCCGCTGGAGCTCTGGGAAAGCCCGCCGTTCGAGCCGACCGTGCGCGAAGGCGCGATCTACGCTCGCGGGGCCAATGACAACAAGGGCCAGTTCTTCGCGCACATCAAGGCGCTCGAGGCCTTCATCCGGACGGAAGGGAAGCTGCCGTTGAACGTCATCTTCCTCATGGAAGGGGAGGAGGAGGTGGGCTCGCCGGATCTGGAACAGTTCATCGCGAGCCATGCCGACCAGCTCCGGGCCGACTACTGTGTCGTCAGCGATTCCGAGTTCTTCGCCGACGGCCTGCCGACCATCACCTACGGCCTCCGCGGGCTGGCGTACGTCGAGCTGACGCTGACCGGCCCGGGCGAGGACCTCCACAGCGGCCTGCACGGCGGCGCCGTCGTCAACCCGCTCAACGCCCTGGCCGGCATGATCGCCAAGATGCACGACGCCGACGGGCGGGTCACGTTGCCGGGCTTCTATGACGACGTGGCCGAGGTGCCCCCCCAGGAGCAGCAGGCCTGGCGGGCCTTGCCGTTCGACCAGGCCGAATACGCCGCGACCATGGCGACGGACCTGGTCGGGGGGGAGCAGGGCAGAGACGTGCTGGAGAGGCGCTGGGCCCGGCCGACGCTCGATGTCAACGGGATCGTCGGGGGCTACCAGGATGAGGGATCCAAGACGGTCATCCCCTCGGCGG
>SDBT01006990.1_pt1 | contig 18636 bp, 9 predicted proteins | sample 2277101 | NCBI WGS metagenome assembly SDBT01 (sample SAMN10404973, study PRJNA504765) | marine sediment metagenome | isolation source: marine sediment core GS10_PC15, 103 cmbsf | place: Arctic Ocean: Southern Knipovich Ridge | collected 2010
ACAGGAGAAATACAATATTATCCTCTGGGATAGGGAGAAATTATTCCAACTTGGTATAATAAATATCAGTGGACATTAAGGAGAAGGAAAATGCCAATATATGAATTCGTATGCTCCGATTGCTGGCACAAAGAAGATAAACTTGTAACTATGGGGACTGACTCTGTTTTATGTACGTCTTGTGGAAAGACTATGCGTAAAATGATGTCGGCTCCCCATTTTGATTTAAAAGGATTTACAGCCAAAAATAGTTATGGTCTAAAGAATAAAAAGGAGAAGAAAAAATGAGAAGAGGTTGGAGTGTAGAATACAATAATGGCACAATAATAAACGAAGATCAAAAGGAATGGAAAGAAATACCTAAGGTTGGAATAAAAAGAATGACACTACATTATGATGGTAAGAGATGGGACCTGGTTGATAAAGAAGCCTATACTCAAAAGAAGCGCGCTTCTATGGTACCTGGTGTTATTGAAAGTTTTTGTATAGAGTCCAGATCTATAGGATACTATGAAGGAAACGTAAAAGTGTGGTATACTGTTGATGAAAATACTGGTGTAATGAATATAAATACAACGGAGACTGACTAATGGCCGAAGACTATCCAGATTACGGAGGGTGGTTTCAAAATCAACATCCATATCCTGATTTAGACGAGGATGAGATAACTTCAGGTATAAGAAGAAAGGCATGGCTTCCTTGTCAATATTGGATAACAGGTATGTCTGTTACTTGTAAGTATTGGCAGGAAGGAGATCCTGGCAAATGCGAATTTGATTTTACAGAGCAGCCTACTGGTGGCAGAGGTCGGACTGATCCTCCTAGTGGATATAATTTTGGTCTATGTGATTATCTCGGACGACAATCTGGATGTGATAAATATGAAGCTGTAGAAGGTGCCTCAGAGGATTTAGATGTATATATGTGCGTAGCACCGAATGTTGTGTTAAGCGGTCTTATAAAAGTAAAAAATATGGACGCGGATGGGAGAATAACCGAAGTAGAGATAGTAAAAAAATCCAATATAATAGGTTATAATCCAGGCACATGTTTGGGAGGAGCCTGTGGACAATGTGATGGCCAAGGCCTTGGTAGATATCCAAGCGCTTCCAGTGGCTCATTTGCAGACCTGTTGGAGATAAGACCGCGTTGTAATTATTTCAGGCCCTGGCAAATAGGATTTGGAGCTATCGAGCCACATAAAATTGTGTACGATCCTACAAGTGGTATTGTAGATAGAAAAGGCTCTTATGCATTAGCGCTTGTTCCTATGCTTAGACGATTACCTATGCAATTTAGAATGTTAAATGTTAGGTCGAGAGCACAGAAATGTCAATACTGGGATAGGGCATATGGATCACAATTTGTATTAGAGACAGATGATACAGTGGATGTTGATGATGCTAGTATATTTAGTGGCGGCACGGTAAACAATGCGTGTACCGCTACTAACCCAGCAGCACGTGAATATGCTGATAGAATGGATCCAAGTGGTCCGACTATAAGTAATACTATGTTTAGTAAAGTGTGGGCAAAAAAAGATGAGGCTGGTAATTATGTATGTAATGGAGCGAAGCCGGAGTGCCCATGCTATACTGGTGAGTGGTTATACTGTACAGATGAGGGAACCAGAGAAGGTACTCCCATTACAGCGGAACAAATATTAGAATTAAGATACTGGGAATACGATTGGGCTACTGAAGAGGATTATGAAAAGTTTTATACAAATAGACACAATAAACATGATTTGAATGTGTCAAATTCTAATATATATACTTTCACTAAATGGAATCGGCTAGGAGAGACTGCATCATTAAGTGTCATGGAAGGAAATAAAATTAAGCTATGTCAACCTACTCCTTCCATAGGTAAAAGATTTATACCTGATAATCATTTACAGAAGACACAGATACTATATTCACCCGCAGGCATTGCGACAGGTACACCAAATGAGTCTGGCAATGAGCCTTCGGTTTCATTTCCGTCATTGATACGTGCGATAGATGAAGTTTCTATAAAGCCTTTTCATATACTATATCCTTATCCGCATGAAAATCCTACAAGTCCTACTACGGTTACTTGTGCTACGGTGCAGCAGAAAACACCTTTTGTTAAGAAGACATGTTCAACAGATTCTGATTCTATAATGGTTTTTGGTGCTAGTGTAAGAAATATTACCATGTACGCATTTAACACATTGTTTTTCTCTAATGTATCTCAATACTTTACCACATATGAGAATGGTATATCAGTACCTTCAGATGAACGAGAGGATTTTTATGCATTTATATTAAACTGGCTAGAGCAGCAGGATAATGAAGGAAGTAAGTATTTTTTTAAAACACAAACTAATACAACTGATGGTTTTTTTGAATTCGGCCCAATAGAGTTGAAGCCACAGAAATTGAATACTCTAATAATAATAGCCGACTTTGGAGATGATACGGTTGACTTTCAAAAAAGAAATGTTTGGTCACAGTGGTATGGCGGCATGACCATTCAAACTAGTTTTAATCAGTCTTATGGATCAGATTATTATATAGCCGCCGATCCGTATTCTCTTTCACCATCTGCTAACATTGAAGCACACGGCGTAGTGATGTATGGGAGCAATCCTTATGGTTTTACTGGTGCATTAGAAACAGCGTTTTCCGTGCATAGTAGAAGGAAAGAAACACAGTTGGCAACAACAAGTTATTATTCTTATTGTGAAAAGAAAGAAACCGTGACTGAGAATGCACAGTTTTGGGGAGGATTACAAGGAACGAGCAAGGTATGGGGAAGCATTGATAATATAAATTTAAATTATTTGTTTGATTGGGAAGTAGAAGAAATAAAAATGATGCCAAAAGCCGGCACCGCCATGTGCGGAGAAGAAATTTCCGAAATTGTAATGGAACTTGTCTACCCTTCTGTTGGAAGTGAGCAGACATATATAGATCCAAATGCTTTCTTATGTGAACCACAAGATTCTAGTATTAAAGTATGGTTTAGATCAGATGAATGGGATTTAAGTGTTAAATACAATTATACATACTATGCGAATGACATCACTATAAGTGATGGAGTAGAAATAGTATGGCCAACTTTTGGAGAAAATGTTGTCTTTACAGGCCCAGCACATTCTATAAGTGTATCCGAAGAACAAATTTCTGTGACAGGTATTTTAACTAATACTATTAAAGTAATGACTTACTTTACAGATGAAAAAGGAAGATTGATGAGCGCTTTCGCAACAAAATTATGTACTGCGATAGGTGCTCCTGAATGTAGAAATGTTGAGATATCTTATGGATATCAAGTAGGTGCAGAAGTATATAATCTAGAACCTTCTGCAGGGTGGTCGGTTGTAGACTCGACACCTTTAACATCAGTAAAGACTGGCGATGGGTCCATAGTAAGTTTGCCCCCATGTGGAGATCATGATATTAGTGGCGGAACCCAAACCGGTTCCATGTGGTATCCATTTGATAATTGTTCCAGTATCATTCAATATGATCAGTGGTCTAATGCCGCATATTGTTCTTTACCTATTGAAGGCCAAACTAAAGGTAATCATAGTAGAGATGACTATAGATTTATGGGACCTCATCAATATAATGCATGGGCAACTGAACGAGGGTTATGGCTGGCGGCCTGTAGTCCACAATGGAATTTTTGGTATAGTAAAGCAAAGCTAGCTACGACTGTGTTTACCGGCAATGCTAATATCAGGGGAGGTCAGATAAGTTTGTATTACTCAATATTAGGTGAAGCGCTTCCGCCTTTTGGAGATAACACAAGAGAACATTTTGAACGATGGATCAGCCATGATTATGAAAGTTATCTAGCCAATGGAGTTAAGGCAAAATCCCAATATATGCCGATGATGATAGATAATACCTCGTTTTTCATGTCCTTTAATGCTTTTGATGGTACCGACACAATAGACGCTTTTGGGTATGTTAACCAGATGAATTTCTATCTGGCAAATTTTCTAAATGAGACATTTCCAAAGGAAGATGACAGATTGAATTTTGAGGAGTTATTTACTGTAGTTCCTAGAGGTTTTTCTAGTTATCCCTCACCATTAGTTTATAGACATGATAGAGAAAGTTCGGTATATGTGCACTATTACATATTTAAAGAGGATGATATTGCGTGGGCTTGGCAAGAACATTGGGAAGATATAGAACGTGCACAAAACGATACTGATAAATTAACATTTGTGGATTTTGATAAGCCCGACTATGTATGGAGTTTGTATAAAGAAGAGCATAGAATTATAACAGATGAGGATACCCACACTATTAAATTTATACCGCCACAATTTAAAGATGGGGTGATTACCTCATATCCTAGTATACAATTAGATGACGGAGAACCAAGGTATTTTGAAATAGACTACACTAACTATGATTCAGAGTTAACTGTAGAATGGAAAGATGAGTCAACTAATGGTGCAGTAGGAGGATCTGGAGGAGAGGAAGAATCAGGTATATATGAGAAGACCTCATCTGCTACGGAATGGTGGGTTCCTATAAATATGATATTTGATGAGAATGCAACAGGAGATGCACAACCAGAAGGAGGCGAAGAGTTAAGCAGACAAATAGTCTTTGCCTACGATCCGTGGATAGAATATCTTGATAAGCGTTACTATAATAGGGGTATAATAGCAAATATATCCAGAAGGGCTTTAAAAAATCTACCATACGAGATTTATCTCGCACTTGATGAGGTTTCTGATACACAATCTATAAGCGAAAACTATTCCGGCACTAGTTTAAGTATGACTCATGACGGCCCGATTTTTAAGGGTAATCTAGTTGCTAATTTTGTATTGGATGAGCCGACAGCAGGAGTAGTAGAAATAGAATTTACAGGGAAATGGGGAATACATCAAGACACAATAGCCATCCCTAATAAATTTATGAGAGTTTCTAAGCCTTCTTTTAATATAACTGTATATTATGAATCAGGATGGTATACAACTTATACTACTTCTAGTGTTTCTGCTGTATCACAATTTGTATCGAACGAACAGAATATTCAAACATATACGGTATCGGCTACTTTCCCAACTACCCCGGCATATATGATAAAAGAAAAGGTAATATCAATACAATTAGTAGCTGTGCCTAATGGTTCTGAATATGCTGCGATAAATGGTACGGATGATTCGGTTGGTGTAAGAATCAAAATAGCAAGATATAAAGAAGCAAAAGAAGATATCAAAGTATGGGAAAGAAAGTTTAGAGTGTCACGTTCTGATGATTTGTCAGGTTCTAGCATTTTAAATTTACATGGACCAGATAATATATTGATGCCTGACTTATCGGGCGAGAATGCGGGACAATACTTTCCTGACATCGGCACCTATCCACAAAAGATAGATAATGCAAGAAGTAAGATACATCAATTTGGTGCTACAGAAGAAAAGCCGAATACGGTATCTATTGATATAAATATAAATAATATTTCTACAATAGAACAAGAAGAACAAGAAAAATTATGGGAGACAGCTAGAGAACTAGACCAGTATAGTACGCAGAATTTTAGTATAATAATACCGCCAGGACTGACAAATTTTTTGAAACAATTCAACGTGTTTTACTCTATATCACCCAGAGCCGTATTTGTTAAAGATCTTTTGCCATGGAGTAATCACTACATAATTTTAGGATATACTGAAGGAGTGTTATGGCATCCAGGCGGCCACAAGTTTATCTGGTCAGATAAGTACCATGATGAGAAATGTCTTGTTAGGGATGCCCCAAGACCTATTGCAGACGGATTGTTTCAACATGTAGCACATGCCGGAGGTTATGGTGAAGAGGTACTAGATCCTTATAGGGCTTTGTATTGGTTAAAAGGAAGTTATACCAATTCAAGAACAATAATGAATGCTCCTAAATATGCGGGCGCTGAGGGATCAGGATTAAACGTAGATAGTTATGGTTAGAGGAGAGATATGTTTAGTAGAGGTGTAAGAAATATTAATTGCCCTTTTTGTGATAGTACATCATTTTCTTTTGATCCGCAAGATACCTTAGCGGCCTATATAAATCCATTGACTTTCACTTTAGATAATTTAGAAGATATAGTTGATAGGTGTATAGTCGGCTACACTGTATTTAGTTGCGCGGATTGTGGAGCAAAAGTAAAATATACATATAAAGATATAGAACGAAAGATAAGGCAATCTGTAACTAAAAACGCTTTACAGTTATTATCACAGAGAGAAATTATGGAAAATACAATACCAACAGGTAAGAGTAGAGTCCATATATATTGTGGTAAATGTAATGGGTTTGATGGTAAAGGTGGTTGTCCGATTGTGGTATACGAAAGCTGCGAAATAAAGAGGTTTCCTAATGGCCTATAATTTTGTAAATAATGATGCACAGATATCGTTAGCCGATGGATGTTTCCATGACACTAAAAATGGATATAGTTCTGATTTTAGTGAGAACGGTAACGTTGATGGTTGGGATGTATATAATGGTATACATATCTATGGTGCATGGGGGGGCTATTTATTTGGTACATATCATGAAGTTTCTGGTTATATAGGAAGATCAGATGTATTTATAGCGATACCAACTGAGCATTTTTATACAGTTAAAATAGTAATGAAAGTTAATCCTATAAACAATATAGGCAATGCCCGTATACCAACTAAGGGTAAAATAAAATGGCGCACATTGACAAATACGGTATGGGATACAGATAAAGAATTAGAATTTAGTGTCACCGCAGACAATAAGTGGCGTAGTTATATATTAAATATGGGGCCTGAACACTATTGGCAGGGAGATGTAAACGATATAAGATTATATCCGTTAACAGATGCGGTGTCTGATAATGAATTTTTTATTCGTAGTATAAAAATACAATCTGTACAGACATATAGATGTACAAATTACGGCTGTAGCTACTACAATCAATATGAACACCCATGTCCGGCAGTAGGATCTAAAACAACCATAACATCAGAAACTAATGAAAGAAACACATATAATGTGTCATCATCTAATAATGAATTTATATTAGATATGAATGGTTATGGAAAAGAAGTGTTTGAGATTCCAAATGGTAACTATACTGGGCAGGAATTAGCTAAAACTCTTGCAACGGAATTCTCTAAAATATCAATGGGAGGATACGCTGAGGTAAGTGTAGTTTATTCTGACAGGAAAGAATTTATAATTAAATCGGGTATGCTTGGAAATGAAACTACAGTTGTTGTATATAATTCCAGTTTAGCTAGGTATATAAAATTTTTTAATTCCATCGGTGTAGCAAGTTATACTACTGAGTTGGGAACATTCCCAGCCTCAGGGTTCAGGCCTAAATCATCTTTTGCGCCAAGCACTTTTCAATTATTGGGAATGTTTGATAATAGGGAAAACACATCCTTTGAGTTTAATCCTGGAAGGTATGCAGTAGAAGGAGGGAGATCTGACATATTAGCCAGTGGTTTTGGTGATGTATCCATCACTGATGGAGACCCTGATGCACAAAGGTCTGGTGCTTTCGAAAGAGAATATGGAATTTTGTATAACTACGGTAAAACTGTAGTAGACTTTTCCCACCCTTTCAATTCGAGCGGTAATATAAAGAAGATATTTTTAGCCTGCACATATGACACAGGAACTAAAGATGAGGATAATAACCCAATTTTGTCGACAGGAAGTAAAATTATAATTTTTAGGCCACAGAAAGACGGCTCGTTGAAGAGTGTAGCGACCGTAAGAATACCGGATAGAAATGATTTTATCGAAAAATTGTATTCTACTACTCAAGAAACACTGGAAATCGACTGTGATGTATGGGTAGGTAGAGGAGACCTAATAGGTGTTTATAATATAAATTTATATGTCGGAAAAGTTGTGTTTGATAGTGACGCTGATGCTAGCTACTACCAACTAAGCGTCGACAAGGGATCAAATGTTAGTGTAGCATTAAATAAATTAACTTCGATGAGCTCATTATATGACTCTGTTCTTTATCCATCGAGTGCCGCGGTTGATGGTGATACTGATTCTTTTGCACATACGAATGCTAATCCTGGAGAGTGGTGGAAAGTGGATTTAGGTGAAGAATATTATATTTCTAGAATATACCTACAAAAAAGAAGCGGTTATGGCAGCAGGCCAGAAAACTATTATATCCAGTCTGCAGATGATTACGCTTTTACTATAAATGTAGTTAATATGGTTACGGCCTCTAACGAAACAAGTGAAGATATTACTTATATGTGGCCAAGTGATTTCGGAATCGTTAAAACCAGGTATTTACGTATACTTTCACACACCACTAATCAATATCTAAATATAGCAGAATTTAGTGTGTATATTTTTAGTAGTTACGGCGATCCTGGTACCGGTGAATCATTTACTCCGGGAAAGTTACTGGGTAATGGTAATGCTGGTTTGTTAGTATATGCTAGAAACGATTATTTACAGCAAGTATTAGAAATGGATATTGATCTTCAGAGAAGGGTTAATATAGATAGTATAATTTTAGATGGAGAGTCTAAGGTTAGTGAATTAGAATTTAACATAGCTAGATGCTTGGATATTAATTGGCAAACTGACTTGTTTGGAGGAACCTATACAACAGGATACTATGACTCTTGGGATTCTATATGGAATGAGTACACACATGATAGTGTAGCATACGGTATAGAAAATTTAAATGATGGTGTTTATTCACCTTCGGCAGGACTCACAGCTGACAATTATAGTGTTGCGGGAACAGATCCCGTTGTATCGCAAGGAAATCATTACTTTTATGTGAATGGTGATGAGGAATGGTTGGGAATATATCATCATGCTTCTAGCCAATATGTATCTTCGCCATTTGTCGAGGATTTTACTGAAGATCCAATAGCGATATATCTACAATTTCCTTTTAATAAGAAAAAATATATATATAAATCTGCCATATATTTTAAAGAAAGATGGAATTTTAGGAACTTAGCGTTATCTTACTATTTAGGTAGTGATAGGCAGGATGGAAATGCAGATCATTATAGTTATCAATTAATCGATGAGTATGATGCGGTAACAGTAGATGGCATAAAATATTCAGAAGGAACTCTTGGTTACGATAATGTCGATGACTATCTTTTTCAAAATCCAACATATGGAAAATCTATCAGGGTGCAAACAGGAGTCGATTTTGAAGGTTTTGGGAGAGGATATATAAATAATTATGAGGCGTTTTTAGAAATGCAGTACACTGACTGGAGTATTATCAAACATGAGTTCGGTCCCATACTTGCTGGAGGTTTTAGAATATACACCAATTTACATTATTCAACTAAAATAAATGAGATAGAATTATTTTGTGTAGTAGACGATACACAGGCAAGTTTATCCTCAGGGTTTGAATTGACATACTCACATTACGGTGATCTATGGTGGCCTATCACGGCTAGTGATGTGAATAATACACAAGCGACTGCACAAATAGATGATACTCCTAGATATGTAAACATAGTTGTAGAGCCCATAACTACAACAGAAATATATAATATAACATTTACGGTAAATTCAGGCGATGTTTATGTAGGAGAAAAAGGATGTGACTATGAAGTTTTTCCAATTGAAGCAGGAATAGATGCGGATAATGAAGCGTCGGTTGTTTACCTTGAAAATACCTATGACAAAAATTTTAATCTTTACGTAGATATTGCAAAAGAATCAAAAAAGGAAGATAGTTTAATATTCTACAGTAAAATGAATGATGTGGCTTCTATAGATAATCCGGAAATAGGTCCTGGGGGCTATTATGTAAAAAATTCAGACTATCTAATAAGGAATGCTAATAACAATTGCATTATAAATTGTCCCGTGTATGGATTGAAAAATCTATTAGATGGGAAGGAAGCGTATTATTCTGAAGATGGTGGTTACTCTTGGTATGAACAGGGCACGCTAACACACAATGTATTTATAAATTTAGAAAATTCAACTACAGGAAATATAACTACGGCTTATCCTACTGTAACCTACAGAGAACGTTATTGGAGGTTCGCATCGTTGGATACAGATATAAGTGAATTTAGGATTTACGATGAGAATGATGTTGAGATGTCTGGTACATGGTATCATGACCAAAATATTTCACTGACTAGTGGTCCAGCATCTGATACAGCGCCCCACCTGAGCAATGGTTCGGTAAGAGGTAGTTATTATACTTTGACCAACAGCGATTGTATAACTGTAGATCTAGGTTCTGTAAAAGTGATACATAAAATCATTTTTTGGCATGAAAACACACCTACATATTCTGGCATAGAAATTTATACAAGTCCAGATAATGTTAATTATAGTAAATATATTGATATTGACCTAACAGTGTCCCCAAATATATTTGACGATGTTTATGATACTTATTTAGCCATTGATTTGAATAAAAGGCATGATTTAGAAATAATTAGGAGTTATGGCGCGGTTGATGCTACAGATATTTCCAATACTACTTATTCTTATTCTGATACAACAGATGTTGAAACTGCATTTGGTAATATGACTACAACATCAGGTGATGCAAGATGGGTTTTTGTTCCGATGTTGAACGGTGACGGCGCGTCAAGGGTTATTAGAAAAATAGGAATTTATCCAAGGATACAAACGTTACTATCCCCTGGTGGTGGTTATAATGCAGAATGGGAAGATTTAGGAAAGGGTATAACAACCTATGTAGGAGAGACTAATATTGCGTACGGTACAACTGTATACGGATCGAGTACGTTTTATGGTCTAAATCCAGCACGTATTACGAACGGCAGCACAACAGGCAGTTTTGATGATGTATGGGGTTCTGATGATTCGTCTACACAATGGATAAAAATTGATTTGGGTTCTTCCAAAAAAGTGTATAAATTTATAGTGCACCATGGATTAGACACTTCTACCACGGAGTACATGACGAATGATTACACACTAAAGACCTCAGAAGATGATGAGACTTATACAACACAATTCACTATAACTGGTAATACAGATTATGAGAGGCTACACCAATTAGTAGATTCGGTTTCGGCTAGATATATAAAAATAGATATAACTGCTTATACCTTCACAACGGTCTATAGGCCAATAAGCTCAACCGAATACGGTTGGTTTTCCGGCGCGGTGTTGAGGGAGGTGGAAGTTTATGAAGACTATGGATACGATAAAATTAGTAGTGAGGATTACCCAGTTATATGTACAAATATGAATTACCAGTTTTATATTGATAACGTAGCCCTTTCTGGAATGGACCCTAATGATACGTCTACGGATTGGTCTACTCCAGACTATGCTTTTTCGGACTCTATAGTAGAGTATCCAGAAAAAATCCCTTTTGGGACCTGGAACGGTTCTTATGATTTCGAGAAATGGATAGCAATAAGGCAGAATACCGCTACTGAATATAATGATGGGCCTGATTATTTAAAACATATACAAGCAGCTAGTACACAAGAATTAAATCCGTGTGACTACTCTCAATGGTGGCACTCTAATTTAAGCACATTGAGCGAGGAATATATGTATGTGAAGAAGTTTTCTAGTAGATCAATAAAGATAGAATACCCGGCTTCATCTGGTATAGAAGATATATATTTTTATGAAGGAGACGATTTCGGCATAGATGAGGTAGTTTCTTGGAGAGATGGTTTTAGTTTTTGGTGGTATATAGATGATATAGATAACTTTGATATAGATTATGGATACTTTAAATTTGGAGGGTATGATTTCACTAACGATGCTAACAAAGTAGAATATAGATGGAATTATAGTACGTTGTCAGGATCTTTATCGTCTGGATGGAATGATTTATTTTTACGATTCAAAAACGCTGATAGTATAGTGTATACTGAGCCTATTGAGCGTCAGGATAAAGATGTTAGAATACCTAGCACGGTTACATTAAAGACAATAGGATATACTTTTAGAGGAAAAGGCAGTACGCTTACGATGTATTGGAATGGTTTTGGTGTTGTAAGGAACATATTTCAAGACTTTTCTGTATTTGATAATGGGTTATACCTAACAGAGAACGATTTTTTAACTTGTCCATTGAACGAATTGGATTTATCCCGTGGTACAATAGAATTTAATCTTAGAACAGACTATGATTATAGAAGTAAAGGTCTTTTTAACGAATTTCTTTTGAGGTCACTTTTTAATATAACAAACACAACTAATGATGTTTTTGGAGCACTATTTTCTGAGAGCGGCCTACAAGTATATTATGGTAATGTGGATGGTAAGATGTACTACTTTGGTATATCTGATATATCTTACATAGATATTGATTCAATGTTTAACATAGCGTTTGTATTTTCTAATACAGGAGAGCATATAGACAGTGATGGAAGCACTATTAGGGTTTATGTTGATAATACTTTAATAGCAAAAACAACAGAAACATGGGATATTTCTGATAATAAATATTTTAAGTTTATATTTGGCGGCAAGGCACTGTTATCATTAAAAGAAGAATCATTTACTGCAGAAACGCATTCTGTTGATGGTATAGTAGGCAATTTGAAAGTGTATAATTACTGCAAAACAGATTTTTCAGATGTACAAAATACAGATGCTGTTGATGTAGTAGAACTGAAAAAACCAAGTGAACTGATTGAAATTTCTAAGGATAATCTAACCTTTTATAAAGTAGGAAGTGAAAATTTACCTCTGTCTTTTGATCTGGTTGCCCCAGGCACAGTTATTCCGGTTTATGTTAGGCCTATTATACCAGGTAATCTGACCGGTGCGGAGAGAAGGACAGCATCTATTGTAGCAGAATGGGACGTCACTGTATAAGGAGTTTTGAATGAAATACAATCTTGCAGAACAAACATATCTTAGCGTTACCTCATCTGGTATTGGTAATGTGTTTATAAATGGTCCTGATATTAATAATTTACTCATAGATCCTGGTACACCTGTAGTTACGGTATCCGGTTCTAATGATGATATTTTAGTTATTGACTGTGATTTAACACGGCGTACAGAAGTAGAAGAAGTGAGATACTATTTTTTCAGCGACACCGCTTCAGGTATTGTTGCGAGTGGTATAGAATTCCAATACAAAAATAATTTGCCAGAATCGTATACTACAATGCCTACAAGTACAGATAATGGTTATTACTATTATGCTACTATACCAGAGTCACCTTCAGTTCCTCGTTATTTAAGATTGACACATACGCTATCTGGTACTGCGATAAGCGGCACGGTGAATTGTTTTTACGTGGTGAATGATGGCAGCCAAGTAGACTTTGGTACTGATGGTAGTTTAACACAAAGAAATATTGTTAGCTCATATGATACAGCAGTCACATCAACTATACCAATATATAACAATGGCGCAATTAAAGCGGATATGTATGTAATGATAGAGGCTACAGGTGAGGCCATAGATGATTTAATATCTGTATCTGACAGTGAAAGCGGTACTTATTATGGTCCTACGATTAATGCGGATTCCGTTGCTGGTCCAAGTAATTGGGATGAGGGAATCTTCGTTAATACTGTAATTGATGGTGGAGATAAACTAGTAATAGATTCTGGTAATTATGGTACGTATACTACAATAATTAAACAGAATATTGATGAAATTAAAAGATATAATATTGTTGCCGAGATGCCAGATGATTCTATAATAACCACCGTATCTGGTAATGCTTATGAAGTAATAGAAGTCAGAGAAAGTGGCTCGAATCCTATAAATTACGCATATTATTCAAAGCTTGTTCCGTCAGGTAAATACATTTATATAGATAATTATTGGACCTACGACCAATCTTTCAAAAATAGGGATTCGGCAGCAGTGCATACCGCCCCAGGCGGAGGAGCCACACAACACCCCGAAGAAGATATGTATTTGTATGTAGATAGCACAAGCGAATTAAAGGTTGGAGCTTATTCCCACGATACTGTAGTTTATGGCTACGGCTCCGATGCCACTGTGAATTTATTTAGATACACAAAAGACGATGTTGTTACTACGTTTGTTATAAATTATAGTTCAGGTTTTAATTATGCCCCAGTCACCATTCCTTATTGGATGGAGACGGATTCTGCAGGTGGGGTGTGGTTTTATTTATATTCTGTATATTATGCTGCAGGAAGATGGGTAACTGCTACTGGTTATTATTTAGCGCGTCTTGATTCATCTATGGTAGAGACAATGAAAATATACAGCTCTACTGATAATTATACAGAAAGGGCTTTTAGTGTAGATTATAGTAATGATAGATTATGGATTTATGATTCATCACAAGCTTTAATAAGTAAATTAGATGCAGTAGGCAATGTTGTATTTTCATATATAGCAGAAACTGTGTATGCATTGGTAGATGATGGCGACGGCGGTTTATGGTATGTCGGGGATTTGACTATCAATCATATAGATTCTATTGGTGATGAGTTGGCCTCTTTTAGCACTGGTTCCACAATACAATACACGGATGTAAAAATAGCAGATGATGATACATTATGGGTAATAAGCACTGATTATGTGAGGAACATATATAAATCTGATGGTAGGTTAAATTTTTTAATTAATGTACTTAATGCATATAAGCTACACTCGGTTCAAAGTGGTGTATATGTTGAAACAACCACTAGTAAATATCATTATATAGATAAGGCTGATAGAAAAGTTAAGTTTACATTAGATGATTTCACTCATCCACATGGTTTTATGGATGCTTCGGTTAATGATGATGGTTTTAAAAGTTATTTCCCTATAACTGTTGATCCTATTTGGGGTTCATTAGAATGGAAAGAAGTGAATTATTATAAATATATGTTGGATGCAAGTAAAATGTACTATCAACTAAGAGTGACATTACGGTCTAGTATAGACGGACTGACTAGTCCTGAGGTGGAGCATGTTTATATACAAAAAGGTATAAAATTAAATGATGTTTTTGTTCAGAATTATAGGAATATATATTTTAAATTAAATGCAACTACTCAAAGTAATATTGGATCTTACACGCCTAAATTATTGGCGTGGAGAGAGGAAATAGTGTAATGGCCGGTTATTCATCTGACTTAACTATGGCCGACTATCTATACATGGAAAAGATTGTGGTTACAGAGAAGTCTGGTTTTGATCAGACTGATATATCTATTCTCTTAGATTTAGATTCATCTAACTTTAATTTCGAACTGATCAGGAATGACGGTGCAGATATAAGATTAGCCGAAAAGTCAGGCGGTACCTATGTTCTGTTCACATGGATTGAGGAGTGTGATGTATCAAATAATGTAGGAAAAATATGGTTTAAAATACCTTCTTTACTAGCGAGTGAAGAGAAAGATTTATATGTTATATGGGGAAATACAACAGATTCTGGGATTTCTGATGTGGATGAAGTTGGTCTCCTATTTGGTGACCCATTTATAGGTGGTTCACAAGACGTGTCGAAATGGTCAGGTAATACTACCTTAGGTGACCCATTTAGTGGTGTTAAAAATTGGATGGTCGAGATAAAAACACAAAATATTTTTACAAATGGCACTATCACTTTTAATGGTACCGAAAACAACTTTGCTACGGTCTATTACGACACATTTACATATATACAACATAATTTTGTTGATAATAGTACCTATGTACAATACGACGATTTGGGATTGGAGCAAACATATAGTCACACAATCTCTTTTGCCTATTACGAACCTGATGATAAACTCTACTATACTATAGCAGGACGTGGTAGCTTAGAAGATATGGATGATAGTTGGGAGCATGAAGCACATGGAGACATAAGACTGATCTCGTTAAACATAAGTTCATTATTATTGGAAAAGGTTATAATTAGGAATTATTTAGGACCAAACAAAGAACCGCAGGTGGATACAAGTGATTTATATGTAGGGTATGAACAAGTACCGCCACAAAATCTAGATTTCAATACTTATCAAGGTGATTTAACTAGTATAACTTATATACATACAAGTACAAGTGTAAGTGGTACCGGTGACCCATATAAATTATCAGATAATTTATACGATGCAGATGGATATATATGGAAAGAGGGTGTCACAGAACCGGGTGTAAATCTAACAATAAATTTTGCTGCAAAAGGCAGTAATTTAGTATCTCGTACATTTACACATTACGATGATACACATGTGTTATATAAAGGCGCCGCTAAATTGTCCGATAATGATGTTGATGTCAATCAAAATACCTATTGGCAAGGAACCACCACTAGTGGTTATGCATGCATAGATTTTGAGGACTATGATTATAAAATCGGTATTATACTTGTGAGGGGATTGTCCAGCTCTCTTGGCGGTATGGTAAAGAATTATACAATTGATGGATCCCAAGTTAGTCCTTTACTATCAGAAGAAGATGATTGGACTAACCTACACTCTGGTCAATTACAACAATTAGATGAATGGCAAATGATACGATTTACTAATACAACAATATATAGGTATTACAGATTGAAGGTTTTGGATACTTACGGCGATAATATTACACTTAGGGAATGGGAGATGTATAACTATACAGCAGGGTTAACAGAAAAAAATGTCCGCCAGCTGAGATTGAAACCTGCAAATTTTGATTCAAATGAAACATACTATCCAAAATATGTAAGTTTTTATGGTGGAACTTTGAGTGGAACGTGGGACGAACTAATCTCATGTCGTAAGACTTACACCCCTTACTATGAGGGCCCGTACAGTTATTGGCAAAGATATAGTTTTTCTAATTCAGAAGATTATTGGTTGTACAAACTTACGGTTTCAGGCAACTGGGGTGGTTATAGCGGCGCCATGAAGCTTGCAGAATGGGAAATGAGGGAGATGTTGTAATGGCAGTAGTATCAGGCACATTAAACCAGGTATGGATTGATGATAGTTATGTCTATGCTGCAACCACAGAGGAATTATCTATTATTGACATAGAATCAGAATTAAAGTATGCTTATATTGAAGGTAATTTTAACACCTTGTGGGCGAATGATACTAGAATATTTTTGGGCACGGCCAGTGGTATACAATATCTATACAAAACATGTATAAGCGGAAGTATAGCTTCGCCATACGATCTGGTAGATTGTATGTATGATTATTACCCGCCATATGGAACAACAAGTAATAATGTAAGATATATACACGGTAATGATGATTTTATAATGTGGTGTACAGATTTAGGTGTGGATGTATATAAACTTGAGCCAAATGGTTATAGAAGTTATACCACAACAAACGGAACTCAGAAATGTTTTATGACTTCTACCGGAAAATTTTATTATACTGTATCAGGCATTGAATGGACGCTCAGCAGGGTCGATAGGTCCTTGGTAGACTGGGTTATACCTGATTATTCATATATCACTGGTAGTGGTATTATAGACTCTGGATTAAGTATTAATGATGTATTTATAACTGAAGAAACTTCAAGTGATGAAACAAGTAACACGCTTTTTATTGCTACATCCAGAGGAACATATGTGATAGATGAAGGTACCTTAGATTATAATGTATTCTATGTGGAGGAATAGTGGCTGATTATACTGCTCCAACTATGAGTGAAATACCTTTTGATTTCGATTCAAGGGGATACACGGCTCCTTCTTTTAGTGAGGTGCCTTTTAGGTTTAATCCCCCTCCTAGTAATTTGAAATACATATTATCAGGAACGAGTAATAATTTTATAGCAATATGGGCAAATTCTACCGCAAGTTTAACGAACGGTGAAATGTATGTATCGGCACAAGATGCATTCTCAGTAGTAGATCTAGGTGATATATCTTTAGAAGATTATTATACTGAAACACATGTTGGTAGAGGCGGCGAAGCCTTAGAAAGTAACGACATAGTTGATATAAATATAGGAGGATAATATGGTTTTGGCAGGATGGAATACAGAGAACAGATATGAATTGGTAATAGATAGTAGCAAAATAGATGAAGATCTAACAGATTTTCCTATAAATATTACATTATCGTCTGGTACTGGCATAGGAAGCGTTGATACTACATTTGTATTCGATGAGCTCAATACTACATACTCAGGTATAGATAGTAATACTAAATTATTATTACACATGAGGGGTGATGCCTCTATTTCCGGAACTCATGCTATAACTACAAATGGTAATACACAAGTAACTTCTGACGCGCCGACAGGATTCGATAGAAGTACGTATTTTGACGAAAATTCGTATTTAAGTGTAGCTAGTAGTCCTAGTGATTCAGATTTTAATTACAGTGGAGACTTTACTATAGATTTTTGGATTAAGCCAGAAAATACAGGTACTTCAAGATATATAATGAATCAAAACACAAGAGCTCCAGCGATAGCTCTTTCGAATACTGGTGTTATATCTACAACTTTAGATAATGGTACCTGGATTGATTCAGGAGCAGTTGTTGTTAATGACTCCTGGCAACATGTTGCTTATGTAAGGGAGAGTAATACTGTTACGATTTATCGCAATGGTAGCAGTGTTGCGACAGACACCGATTCGACAAATGTTTCAACAGGGGATATAGTTATAGGTGACTATAGTACCTATGAATATAAAGGATACATATCAGAATTTCGTATTTCTAATGGGGTGGCAAGATGGGATTCTGATTTTACTCCGCCGACAGAACCTTATTCAACTATTAGTGG
>SDBT01006991.1_pt1 | contig 18633 bp, 56 predicted proteins | sample 2277101 | NCBI WGS metagenome assembly SDBT01 (sample SAMN10404973, study PRJNA504765) | marine sediment metagenome | isolation source: marine sediment core GS10_PC15, 103 cmbsf | place: Arctic Ocean: Southern Knipovich Ridge | collected 2010
TGTAATGGTTGCTATAGAAAAGAAACTGAACTGTGTCTCTTTCTATATGCTTTCGATCATAAATATCTTGACAAGAAACTTGTTATTGATGTTGACGATTGTCCATGTAATACATGCATAATCAAAGGAGTCTGCAACAGACCATGTGGAGACCGTTATGAATTTTGGAAGAAAGAGCACTATAGGTTACATTCCGAAATGATGGTCATTTCTTAAAGAATATCAAGAGAAAGAAAGGTAAACTAGAATGAAACAGTTTGAAGGATGTGAAGGTTGTTCTGTTATGACCAAATGCTATAAGAGCTTTAGTACGGATCTCTATAAAAGTTATTATAAAAGTAGAATGGTTAAATGCCCATGTAAAACATGCTTAGTTAAAGTAGTTTGTGATGATGTGTGTGAGCAATATGCAAAGGTATGGTCATTTCTTAAACAATATAGGGATAAACAATATAAGGAAGTAAAAAAATGAGCGAACCCAAAAATAACAACCATAGTTGTGAAGGTTGTTACACTATATCTACATGTAGACATACTAGACATACAGAGAAATATCATAGAAAATGTCCATGTAAACAGTGTATAGTCAAAGTAATGTGTAACGATATGTGTGCTCCCTATTCAAAGTGGCAGGCGAGTTCGCAGGATATTCGTCCACATATAATAAAAGGATAAACATACTATTATAAATAACGAAGAAACCAACAATGCTTGTGAAGGGTGTGCTTCTGAAACCCTATGTGCAAGAGTATATGCTTCAATTATGTCAACCATGGTAGGCAGTGAAAAAAAAGAAGACTATATGAAGAAATATACTAAAGAAGCTGCAAAATGTCCATGTAGCATATGCTTAATTAAAATGGTTTGCCAGAACCTATGTGAAGAATATAAAAACTTCTGGTGGAAAGAAGACGGTGTTGAAGATGACTACTTTGTCGATAGATGAGTGTAGAGGATGTAATATTGTAAACCTATGTGTAGCAACGAAAGTTGAAAAAGTTAAAGTTGATAACTGTCCCTGCCGTATATGTATAGTCAAAACAGTGTGCCTTGAAGTATGTGAACCCTATTCAGAATGGAGAACCAAACTACCACAACATGGAATTATAGAAGAGGATATGCTATCATGAGTGACTGTAAAGGTTGTAATGTAGGAAGCGATGGAGCGTGTGGTCTCAAAGATTCCAGAAACTGTCCATGTGTGATATGTATAATTAAAATGGTTTGTAATACCAAATGCGATGAACGTCATACATATTGGGACAGTGAATATGCTAGGCTAGAAAGAAAGAGAAGAGGAATAAAAGATGATTGATTGTGAAGGATGTCATAGAAAAATGATTGAAGCATGTGCCCTTGACCTTAAAGAAATTAGAAAATGTCCATGTAGCATATGTATAGTTAAAGGGATTTGTGCTGAAACATGTGATGAACGTTATAAACTTTGGTTGAACACATATAACCGGTAATAATAACGTTCTTAAAAGGAAAATAAAAGATGACAAACAATAATTGTAAAGGGTGTTACTCACAGATCTCTCCTGTTCCCTGCTCTCCCTTACTTATAAAAAACTGATAAATGTCCATGTCGTATATGCTTAGTTAAAGGAGTATGCAGAAAGGCGTGTGAAGAATATAAAGACTACTCTTTTAAACATGTCAAAATAATAAAAGGTGAGGACAAATGACTGACTGTGAAGGATGTTCTAGAAAAACGAATAGTACATGTTTCCTTATAATGCCCCCCTCAAATAGAAACAAAATTATTAAAAAACCTAGAAACTGTCCATGTATGACATGCATAATTAAAATGGTTTGTAAAGACCAATGTGATGAACGTTATGTATTTTGGGGTGGTGAATATAATAGAATATATGAAGGAGTAAGAAGACGTGACTAAAGAATGCAAAGGATGCCTCATGCGAGGTCGACATATTGATGAATTTATACAAGTATTTAAGGACTCTGATATATGCCCATGTGGTACATGTCTAATTAAAATGGTCTGTCTTGTAAAATGCAAAGATTATGAAATGTTCTGTTCAGAAATGATAGGCAGATATAGAAAGACATCGAGCAGATATAGAAAGACATCGAAAGGAATCGTATGATTAATTGTTATGGTTGTTATAAGAAACTAACTGATACATGCGTTTGTCTATATACTTTCTATGATAAAAACACTAATGAAAAATGTAATATTAATATTGATGGATGCGTATGTATGACGTGTATAGTTAAAGGAGTTTGTAAAGAGATGTGTAATAGTTATTATGTATTTTGGAGACGTCAATATAATACAACACAAACGGAGCCAAATTTAGCAGGTTACAAAACTATAAGAGCTCTATTGCGTCGACTGGGAGAGAAAACATTATGACTAATTGTAAAGGTTGTTTTAGCGAACGTAATTGTGAAAAGTATATAAGTAAGACTGATGTAATTGATCTCAATAAATGCCCATGTGGCGCATGCCTAATCAAAGTAGTGTGTAAAGATCCATGTGAAGACTTTTTCAATTTCTATAAGGGGTATTATAAAGACCAGTATTTAACTCGTGTATGGTGGATAAAGAAATATGAATATAAAGAGAATGATAATATAAAGGTTACCTATGACTAAAAATTGTAGAGGATGTCACACACATATGGATCCTAATGTTTCCTGCTCCGTTCCACTTGTGAGAGAAGTTTATAACTGCCCGTGTCGTATATGCTTAATTAAAGGAGTATGTGAAAAAGGATGTGTTGAATATAGAAAATTCAACGAGAAATATAATAAATAAAAGGTAAGGGGACAAATGACTAATTGTACAGGGTGTCGTAGTAGAGAGAACTGTGAAACATATACAAACATAATGAAGAGAAATTGATATTGATAAATGTGTATGTAGAGAATGTCTAATCAAAGTAATATGTAATGATCCATGTGATGACTTTATAGACCTCTTTAAAAAGCATTATGAAGAAGATGGGAAAGGTTATCTATCTCGTGTATGGTGGATAAAGAAATACGACTATAAAGGGCATGAGAATGTTGCTATAGGATATTCTACCGATCTTGACAGTACTAATAACGCAAATATCGTTCTTAAGGGTATCGTTCTTGAGGGAGAAAAACAAGATGACAACTAAAAATTGTAAAGGATGCATTACTATAGAGAGATGTAGTCGCATAGAAAAAAATGATAGCGGTTGCCCATGTAAAATATGTATAGTTAAAATGATATGCAAAGCAGCATGTAAAGAGTATTTAGTATTTTCAGACAATATTATAATACAAAAGATTCAAATATCCTACAGGAGAAGACATCCTAATTATAGAAGAGATATGAGGGAATAATAATATGCCTAAAACTAATAATTGTACAGGCAATGATTGTATGGGGTGTATAGATAGAGGTCGTTGCGAATTTGAGAATGCACCCAAATGCCCATGTAATATATGCTTAGTTAAAATGATGTGCTATAAAGATGTATGTGATGAATTTAAACAATTTGTAGCAGAACTATTTCCACAGAGATTCGGGGGGTATAAAAATGAAAGACTGTAAAGGATGCCTAACTATAGACATATGTGGGCAAATAGAAAAAAGTCATGGACATTGCCCATGTAAAATATGTATAATTAAAATGATATGTAAAAAAGCATGTGATGCCTATTTATCATTTACAGTCTATAAAATATCTGTCAAGAGTATGAACAACTTAAGGATTAAGGAATAATATGCCTAAAACAAATAACTGTAAAGGTTGTCACACATATATGCATGATGATATTTTCTGCTCCTCTCTAATTATGAACAATGCTGACAAATGCCCATGTCGTATATGCTTAGTTAAAGTAGTATGTGTAAAAGCATGTGATGAATATAGAAGCTTTTGCTAATAAATATGAGAGGGAATAATAATATGACTGTAAAAAACATGATTATAAAAAATGCAATATTAAGTAATTGTAATGGTTGTTATTATGGTTACGATGATTCTGAATCACTTATATGTATCTTTGCACTTATAGGTCATGATCCCGAACTTGTTAAAGAGTGTCCATGTAAAATATGTATAGTCAAAGTAGTATGCAGTAAAAGGTGCGGTGAATTTGTAAAATTCCTTAATTCAAATTCATCCGATTCATCCGACGGTAATAATCAATATTCCCTAAGGGAAGGACTTATAGTCAAATGATACAGTAAAGAGAGGTCTAAATGAAAAAGGAATTAGAAAGAAACTGTGATGGGTGTTATGCTAATACCCCTAACACTTTTAACAACCTAGGTTGTTCTTTATTATTTCCACCTTATAAAGACCTAATTATTGACATTAGCAAATGTCCATGTAACATATGTATAATTAAAATGGTTTGTAAAGACCAATGTGATGAACGTTATAAACTTTGGTTGAACAAATATAACCTTACGTTACCATAAAAATGCCTATAAAGGAATTAAACAAAATGGCTAAAGGATGTAAAGGATGTGATACTATAGATATATGTGGGATTATCATCTATGAAGAAGTAGATGAATGCCCATGTGGTATATGCCTAGTTAAAGGGATATGTAATACTATGTGTGATGACTATACACGTTTATTAATAATGGTTGCAAACAGATTCTTAAAAATTCAACCAATTGGATTTAACTCCCCTATCATATACAAAAAGGATCATGTATGAAGACTACTAATAAATCATGTGAAGGATGTTGTAAAAGGGAAACCCTTATGGGATGTATCTTTCTAGGTTCCCTCTATAGAGATAAAATTAAACTTAGCGAATGTCCATGTTGCAAGTGCATAGTAAAAGTAGTCTGTATGGAAATGTGCGCACAGTATTATGAATTTTATCTAAACAAACACGCATTAGGCGAACGTTATGAAGACGAAAAGAGGGGAGTTTATAGACTACAGAAACAATCAGAGAGAGAGGTACATACGGATGACTAAGCAATGTGAACGACTAAAATATTGTCAAGGATGTGATACTATAGACATATGTGGGATTATCAACTATGAAGAAGTAGATGAATGCCCATGTGGTATATGCCTAGTTAAAGGGATATGTAATACTATGTGTAATGGCTATATACGTTTCTTAAGAATGTTTACAGACAGATACTTAAAAATTCAACAAGAATATATCTATCATATACAAAAGGATCATGTATGAAGACTGAAAATGAAGGATGTTATGGGTGCAATAGGAAAGAGACTGATTCATGTGCTTTTCTATATGACTATATTAACGAAGAGACCGGTGAAGAACTTAATGTCTCTGTTGCGGATGACTGTCCATGTATGACATGCATAGTTAAAGCAGTATGTACTAACTATTGTGACGCTCGTTGTGAACTTTGGAGTATTAGATATGACAAACTACTATATCAAACAAACTACTATGCAAAGAGAAGGTAAATATATGGAAGAAGTAAGAGAAGAGTGTAAAGGTTGCTATAGAAAAATAACTTATGGGTGTGGTCTTAAAGAATCTAGAAACTGTCCATGTATGATATGCATAATCAAAGGAATATGTATTAGCACATGTGAAGAACGTTATCTACTCTGGAAAAATCAGTTCGGAAAGTATGTAAGGGATAGTATATAAGGGATATAATATGAATGAAGAAATGAAAATCAAAGAAGGGTGTGAAGGTTGCTCTGTTAAAAAGTTATGTGATATAGACTATGTGGAAGATAAGTTCCGTGACGACAAACTCTTTATAAACTGTATGAGAAACTGCCCATGTAAAATATGTTTGATTAAAATGATTTGTTTCAATATATGTGAGGAATTTACGGACGTATGGCCAGAGGAATACCAATAAATAAAAGGAATAAAACTAAGATGACAAACAATAATCTTAAAGGAAACAACAATTGTAAAGGTTGTTACACACATATGAGTCTTGATGCTTCATGCCCCACTACACTTGTAGAAAATGCTGACACATGTCCATGTCGTATATGCTTAATCAAAGGAGTATGTGGAAGAGCATGTGACGAATATGAAAAATTCTCTATAATGTATAACAAAACACAGTTCCACATATCTAATCATAATGCATTAACGATCACAAACACCTATAATGATGACTAAAGAGGTACAAGCATGACTACAATAAACAGTTGTAAAGGATGCATAACTATAGATAGATGTGCTCATGCAGAAAAGTATAAGTATGTCTGCCCATGTACAATGTGCATAGTTAAGGTAATGTGTGGCAAAGCATGTAACGAGTATCTAGTATTTACAGAGCATGTAATATTAAAAACATATAGAGATGATACAGGAGAAGAGTTTACAGTTCCAATTGTAACACCAAAAAGGAGAGAATAAGATGACAACTAATAAATGTGAAGGATGTTACACACATACACATGCTGGTTTTCGTTGCTCTACTAAACTTGTAAAAAAATCTGACACATGTCCATGTATCATATGTTTAATTAAAGTAGTATGTAAAAAAGCATGTGACGAATATAAAAACTTCTGTAAAGGGTATGATAAGGGAATGATAAGATGACAACTAATAAATGTGAAGGATGTCACACATATATAAATGCTGGTTTTCGTTGCTCTACTAGACTTATAAAACAATCTGATAGATGTCCATGTATCATATGTTTAATTAAAGTAGTATGTAAAAAAGCATGTGATGAATATAGAAAATTCTGTAGATATGGAGGACCAAGATTAAAATGACAACTAATAATTGTGAAGGTTGTTACACTATATCTACATGTAGACATACTAGACATACAGAGAAATATCATAGAAAATGTCCATGTAAACAGTGTATAGTCAAGGCAATATGTAAAGACGTATGTAATGAATATTTAGCATTCGGCAGAGCAACAAGAAGGATAAAGATATGGTAAAAGATAATGATTGTTATGGATGTCACACTATAGTTAGATGTAAATTCTACAGAGAAAACTATCGTAGCGGATGTCCATGTCAACAATGTATAGTCAAAGCAATGTGTAAAACCGTATGTGATAACTACTTACTATTCAACAAAGAAGTAAGGAGAAAAAAATATGGCCACTAATAATTGTGAAGGGTGTCGTGATGATAGAAAAGGAAATTGTCTCTTCTTTACTCCCACTTATAAAGACAACATTGACACTAGTAAATGTCCATGTAATATATGCATAGTTAAAGTCATGTGTACCAAAGTATGTGAAGAGCGTGTTGAATTTTACTTACATAACACAATTGTACCTAACCAAAGAAAGGAATAAGGGGTATAGTATGAATGAAGATACGAAAAAAATAAGAGAAGGTTGTGAAGGTTGTTATGTTAGAAGTAAATGTGTTATTGGATCGGTATCTCTTAAAGACTCCTATAAGAATAAAATAACTAATTGCCCATGTAAGATATGCATAGTTAAAATGATCTGTGGTACAGACACTTGTGAACAATACAGAGAAGTATGGGGATAAGGATATAAGATGACAACTAATAATGATTGTAAAGGATGCTTCACATATACATATATAGATACTACCTCTCGTTGCAATATCTCAGTTATAAAAGGAGTTAATAAATGCCCATGTCGTATATGCTTAATTAAAGGAATATGTATAACACCATGTGACGAATATAAAGGCTGCTGTCATTGACCTATATAAGAATCTTAAAAGAAAGGTAAAGAATAAGATGACAACTAATAATGATTGTAAAGGATGTTACAGCAAAAGCAGAAACAATATATGTGTTAGGATGCATCATTATAAAAACGGTATATGTCCATGTGTTACTTGTTTAATCAAGGTTATGTGTATGGAAGCATGTGATGAATATCGGAAATTCTGGAGAGGTATGGGCGAACCTAACAAAGAACGTAATAAAATTATAGGAGAAGCATATAAAGGATACTAAGATGACAACTAATGATCAAGAAGATTGTAAAGGATGTCTATTTACAGATGATTGTAACTATATAAAAGAATCTGATAAATGTTCATGTAAACAATGTATAGTCAAAGTAGTATGTACGACTGTATGTGATAAATATTTAGAGTTTACATCCAAATTTATTGACCTCATATGAAGGAACAAGATGACAACTAATAATGATTGTAAAGGCTGTAACGCTAATTATATATGCAAATATAAAGAAATAGATAATAACAGTTGCCCATGTAAAATATGTATAATCAAAATGATGTGTAAAAAAGCATGTGAAGAGTATTCAAAGGTCATGTTGCTATATTCAATGACCTTACGGGGATAGGTAACAAAATATGACTAAAATAAACAGTTGTAAAGGATGTCACACATATACACATACAGATACTGCCCCTCGTTGCGATCTCTCACTTGTAAAAAGAGTTGATAAATGCCCATGTCGTATATGTTTAATTAAAGGAATATGTACAACACCATGTGACGAATATGAAGACTTCGTTTGTGAAAGGACATAGTATGAATGAAGATATGAAAAAAATAATAAAAGGGTGTAAAGGTTGTTATGTTAGAAGTAAATGTGTTATGACACATGGCATTGGATCGGTATCTCTTGACAACTCCTATAAGAATAAAATAATTAATTGCCCATGTAAGATATGTATAGTTAAAATGATCTGTGATATAGACATTTGTGACCAATACAAAAAAGTATGGGGATAAGGATAACAAAGGAGTTATAAATGGAAAACCTAAAAGAATGTGGATGTAAAGGATGTGACGCTGCACAGTTTTGTAAAGTAAATGACAGTAAAGCTAAAATATGCCCTTGTCGTATATGTATAATCAAAATGATATGTGAAGACCCATGCGAAGATTATGAAAAATGGCAACACACTAAACCACCTAGATCTAAAAGAAAGGAAGAATAAGATGACAACTAATAATGATTGTAAAGGGTGTTGTGTAAAAGAAAGATGTTCCTCTATTGAATATTCAGCTATATGCCATGTAGAATGTGTTTAATCAAAATGGTCTGTAAGGAACCATGTGATCTGTATAGAGACTTCCAAACTCAAACAAGAGAATATTTTGATGTATATATGAATGATCAGGGTAAAGTAGAAAGAGGTAAATCCTATCATGACTAGAGGTTATGTTTTCAGACAAAGGAATAAATATGAATACAATAAACAATTGTGAAGGATGTCCATTCAACGATGATTGTGACTATACAAAAAAAAGAAGTGATGAATGTCCATGCAGACAATGTATAGTCAAAGTAACATGTGTGACCGTATGTGATGAATACTTACTATTTACAGGTCGTCCAGAATACTTACTATTTACAGGTCGTCCAGGTTTAATGACCTCAAAAATAAAGGAATAAGATGACAACTAATAATGATTGTAAAGGATGCTACACACATACACATGCTAGCTTTGGTTGTCCCGTTACACTTATAAAACAATCTGATGAATGTCCATGTAGACTATGCTTAATTAAAGTAGTATGTATAACATCATGTGATGAGTATAGACAATTCGGTAGACGTAAAGGATTAAAAATATGACAACTAAGAATGATTGTAAAGGCTGTGCTACTATAATCATATGTAACTTTAAACAGATTGATTATGACAAATGTCCATGTAGAATATGTATAGTCAAAGGGATGTGTATAGTAACATGTGACGACTTCTTAATATTTACAAACCAGTTACATTTAATAAAACCAATAAAGGAATAAGATGACAACTAATAATGATTGTGAAGGGTGTGTTACTGTAGTTAGATGTAAGTATACACAAAAAGATCATGACAAATGTCCATGTAGAATATGCCTAATTAAAGTAATGTGTGAAAAGATATGTGAAGAATACTTACAATTTACAGGTGATGTTTACAGACAAAGGAATAAACATGAATACAAAAAACAATTGTAAAGGATGTAATACTACAGACACATGTGAGTATATAGACAAAGCTAATAAATGTCCATGTCAACAATGCATAGTTAAAGGAATGTGTGATGTAACATGTGACGCCTACTTAATATTTGCAAACTATGTTGTTATATGGAGTGATCATACAGGCAAGGAAATAAGTTTCAAACCTATTGCAGGCAGGTATGATAAGAGAAGTATATTCGGAAGGAAATAGACTAAGATGACAACTAATAATTGTGAAGGTTGTAATACTACAGATACATGTGAGTATATAAAGAAGAGTAATAAATGTCCATGTAGAATATGTATAGTTAAAGGAATGTGTGATACAACATGTGATGATTATTTACTGTTTACAGACTGTCATACTGCTACATTCAATGCTCTCATGGGTGACAAAATAAGTTATAAACCTTTTATATGTAAGTGTATAAAGAGCAGTATATTCGGAAGGAAATAGAATAAGATGACAACTAATAATAATTGTAAAGGTTGTGCTACTACAGACACATGTGAGTATATGGAAAAAGCTGATGAATGTCCATGTAAAATATGCTTAGTCAAAGGAATGTGTGATATGACATGTGATGACTATTTAACATTTGCAGGTCTTACTGTTACATTCAATACTCACACAGGAACAGGATATGAAATAGAATATAAACCTATTGTAGCTAGGTATGCAAAGAGAAGTATATTCGGAAGGAAATAAGATGACAACTAATAATGATTGTAAAGGATGTAATACTACAGACACATGTGAGTATATGGAAGATGATGATATATGTCCATGTCAACAATGTATAATCAAAGTAATATGTGATATGATGTGTGACGACTATCTAAAATTTGCAGGTCTTACTACTGTATTCAATGTACTGGATTCAAGGTATATGAAATGAGTTTTAAACCTATTACAGCTAGGTATGCAAAGAGGGTTATATTTGGTAGGAAATGAGATGGAGAGCAGGGATACAAGTTGGATGGATAGCGGTCATATGGCGGGATAGTGAGCCAGTTTTAAACCGGGATATCCCTGCTAAGGTGTTTGAAATATGACTAAATTATGTAAGGGATACAGGAGGGGATGGAATCCTGAGACTAATAGCAAGATCCTAGTTTAGTATATAGGCAAAGGTCATCCTTAATACGCACTAGCGATAGATAAACGCTTTCATTCTCAGCTATTTTTTTGCCTTCTATAAAGGCTTCTGTATATAACGGTATATAGGACGCGCTGTAGACCGCATATAACGCGTTTATATACTTCCCTATACTTCGTATATGGCAGTCTTATATGACGAGCATATAAGAGTTGCTTATGTTCTAGAACGTATACTTTAAGAACATATATTTCTACGTTCTAGAACGTATACTTTAAGAACATATATTTCTACGTTCTAGAACGTATACTTTAAGAACATATATTTCTACGTTCTAGAACGTATACTTTAAGAACATATGCTATCATCTCATATGTTCTAGAACGTATACTTTAAGAACGTATGGGATGCTCACCATATGTTCTAGAACGTATACTTTAAGAACGTATGGGATGCTCACCATATGTTCTAGAACATAATAAAAAGAGAAAGGAAGATGATATGAAACAAGTGAACGTATGGATAAACGATGAAGCACATGAGATGTTAGTAGAGGAAGCCGCCAAGCGGCAACTCATATCTAAGAAGGTAGTTAAGATATCTGCCTTAGCTAGTGAGCTATTGATACCAGCAATCCTTAACCTTAATGACAACCTGCCTACTAACCAAGATACTAACCCAGACACTGAGCCAATAACGAAGCCTGAGACTCCTAGCGATCGCTCATTAAAAGAAGGTGAGCAACCTAGCAAGCCAAGTGAGACAGCATTCGATTTCGCCGCATTAGACCTATAACCCTCACATCACCATGTACACCGCACAGAGGCCGCTTTGAGCGCTTCTTGTTCTAATTTCTTATCGTTCTAGATAAAAGCGCCCGGATATACAAATGACAACGCGGTTCGTTTTCTGGATCTGCAGATTAGGTTTCCTATTACGAAGCCTCTGAAAAATCATGCTAAAAATCTTTTTGGTAATTTCAACCTGCAACAAAATTTATAATAGCAAAAAAATCAACTATATAGACTTTTGTCTCTGCTATCCATCCCTTTATAACCCACAAAAATTTTATATGGTAAATTTTTGACCATATAGGAATTTGTCCATTTTCGAGACACCGCAAAAAAATTTTAGAACAAAAAATAAAGTATAGGTTATATAAGAGGTAATTACATTGAAGCTGCCTTTATGTAAATGCGGATGCGGAAACCCAGTCAGCAAACCCGAAAATAAATACGTTAACGGTCATATATGGAGGGGAAGGTCAAACAACCGACTCGGGATAAAACATACAGAAGAAACAAAAAAGAAAATGTCTAAGTCACATATAGGGAAACAAACCGGACCAGACAATCCAGCTTATGGCAAAAAAATGTCCAAAGAGACGTGCCGAAAAAAATCCAAGGCAATGAAAGGAAGATTTCTCAAGGAAGAAAACCCGTTCTACGGAAAAAAACATACTCCAGAAACCAAAAGGCGGATGAGCGAAGTTAAAAGAGGAGAAAATGCCTGGAATTGGAAGGAAGATTCAGACGAGAAATATTGCTCAATATTCAGAAATAAAGAATTTCGGCAAATTATATATCAAAGGGACAGTAATAGCTGTCAATTATGCGGATGCACCCGCCAACTCAACTTCAAATTACACGGACATAAACGCCTGTCTATCCATCATATTAACCATAACAAAAAAGATTGTAATTTAAGGAATTGTATATCATTATGTGTTCCTTGTAATGGTCGTGTAGAAGGTAGAAAAAAGAAACTCTATTATGAATCCTATTTAAGAGAAAGAGTAAAACTCACCATATAGGTCTTTAGACCAATTCCTCCATCCCCGCTCGCCATCCCTTGATACATCTCTTCCAAACAAAAAATTTTAGAACAAAAAAATTAGAATTGGGATGCTATCCATCTCAGGACAGCATCCCATTATACATCATTATTATTTATAATAATTTCCTTGGTTTACGTTGATGTTGATAAAAGATAGTGATAGTAGCATTTACAAACGCTTTTCCTTCGTTATTGATTCCAGCACAAGTATTTACCTGTATGGTTTGTGGGGTAACAAGCGGATGCTCTTTAAGGAATCTATCAACTTTCTCTTCTAGATGTTCTCTAGATCCATCATTGCCAATACCCTCTGTAAATATTTTAACTTTCATCATAGTTTTTTATCTCCCCGATTTTAAAGTTAAAGGTTTATTGTTCTTTTCATACATTAATATATATAACAAAAATATTCAACTATAGTCTAATTTAAGATAAGGCAAAAAATTTAAAGAACAAAAAATAAAGGAGAATAAGATATGTGTAAATGTACAATATCATCAGACTATCAAACCAGCGTACAGCAAAGTTTTCCTTATTGTGGTAAAGGTGATTGTAAACCCACTAAAGAATGGTTAGCTTTAAGCAAAGGGTGTCCATGGATGTATTATAAAAAACTTTATACAGAAGAGAAAACACCATTGTGTAGAGGAGCGAGTACAGAAACAAATACTCTCACACATAGCTGGTCGAGTGGTAATTTCTACAAACATTTTTGTTGTAAGGAAAACTGCGCACCATATCATTTCTTTAGTAATAAAGGAGGGAGGAATGAAGATATTAAGTGAAGAAAAAAGAGAAGAAATTATGCAAAAGTTTGACTTGGTGCGTAAATATATTGCTGGTGGTGGTAAATCAAGCTACCCAAGTGATTTTATGGTAGCGTTATTAGATTGGTTTAACGAACAATTAGAAGACGCACCGGAGGAATAAAATAATGGATACTATACATTTCGACTGGGGATATGGAAAAGGATGTGGTGATAGAAACAAACAGAAATGGGGAGCTGATAATATATTTAATATTGAATGTGATAAGTGTGGAACCAAAGTAGAGTTTTTTAAAGATGAAGAATATAGAACATGTCCTGATTGTAAGAATAAAGTATTCAATGAGATTGCAGTATAAATCTATATGGTCAAAAGTTTACCATATAGAATGGGATGCTATCCTTCTTAAGATAGCATCCCATTTTAATTGTAACTAATCTGCCTGAACTACGATTATAACTTCAAAAATGTTGCTGCTATTACCATTAAAGTCCTCGATCTGAAATTCAAATTTGTAGAAGCCGGGCAGACTATCAAAGAAATTGCCAGACCGCCGATAACCTTCGTCAACCTCTTCTTGATCTAGTATAGAGTGCGTAGGACCATAGCATAAAGTCATCAAATCATTTACGCAATATTCTGTAATAAATAAGATTCCCATATCCAAATCAGGATCAGTTGCATTAACCAAAATGTCAAAACTATCACCAATGTTGAATGTGGCTGTTTGTTTGTTGTCGTCATCAGTAAAAACAACACTAGTTATGATAGGGACCTTATTATCATTACCGTCGAGATCATGAACATCTGCGCCAAAACAACCATGTAACATAAATATAATAATTAAAATAGTAACTAGGTTCTTCATAATTTTTTCCTTTACATTTAAGAATTTTAAGATGAAATCCATCTCATTCTAAACTGATAAATCCTCTCCCTCACGAAGTAATAGTAATACCTGTTCTGTCCCAAGTTTATAGTAATGTTCTTGTATTGGATTTTTAGCGAGATACATATAATCCTGACATGCTCTAACACTAATCTCAAAATTTGATTTCATGAAATCCAACCAAGACCCATGTGGCATAGTTGCTTTAATAGAGAGTAAAGCATTACCTATATTAATTGCATTCTTAACTGAAGCTTTTTGAGCTCCTTCAATACATTTTATTAAAGATGGATAATCTTTTAGTGGCATGTTTAATTCTCCTTTCTGTAGTGAGCATGAAGACGTTTTATATCATCTTCGCTAAGGTCAAGGTCTTTACCTATCCAGTCTAGAATACCTAATCTTTTATCAATCGCCCATTGTTCTTCACCACTTAATTCAAAATAATTGGTTGGACGTTGGAAAGATAGTTCAAACATTTCTCGTTCTGTCATGGACATATTTTCTCCTTTCTATGGATTTTGAATCATGTTAGTTCTCATATCGTTAAAGGTTTGTTTGATTATTGCCATACCTGTCCCAAAATCTTTACGCTTTCCATGATTGCAATGGTGGGTTAAACAAGTAATAGATCTCATTCGATGAGGAAGAATACATCCCTTTTCTTTTCTCCAGAATCCTGTCTTAACACTGAACTTTTTTGAATAGTATAAGATGTCCTTGTATAGCATTAATTTAAAATATCCTACATTCCCTAAACAATCATAGCAACAACATGATTTAGAGCTTGGATTTTTCTGACACCCGCCTGTATCATTTACTTGGCAGTCGAAATCTAAGTATTGGATTAATCCTTTTAATGCTCTGAAGTCATCTAGTCTACCATCATATTTCTTTAGTATCGCAACTCCTTTGTTTTTTAACTTTTGTTTGAATTGTTCTATCTTCATTGTAACTACCTCTCGATTGCGATTAAAAATTAGGACGTATTCTAAAGATGGCGGGATGCTATCCATCTCTGGACAGCATCCCTACTTTTAAACTGTTACAGGCAACTCTGGATTTGGAATGATATTATAATCCTTAGTTAATAATCCTTTCTTTTTATTTCCTCGGACATGATCTTGAATCCAGAAGCGCCCAAAATATTTTCCGAATAGTCCCTTTTCTATGTAGTGTTTATAATGACCTCCACATAAATGAACCCGAACAGTTCTTCCAGTGTCTTCGCTGTTTACATACTTTTTCCGTTGACCCGGTTTTGTTACATTCAAAATATGATATTTGAATTTTCGTTTGGAATTGACCTTCTTGATCTTTTTCCCCACCTTCCTTTTAAACCCTCTATCAACTGTTTCAGCTATAATGTTTTTGCAGTTGAGAAGTCTCATACTTAACTCTACTAATTTAAGAGAGTTCATGTCTGCTCCTACAGTTGATTTGGGCACTGCCTTAGCAGTAAGTTCAGGATCAGTCATTGGAACTGGAAATACATTACCTACATTTTTGAAACCGTTGAAAAGATCTACCCCATCAGCTTCGTTTTTATAACTGCTAAACCATGTACGGAAAATATCATCATTAGATATTGCTTGACTAAGATGCATATCTTTTTCAGATCCGAACTCTTTTCCAATATTAATATAATAAACTATTGGAGTAAATGCCCATTGGGTTCCATCGTTTTCTCCGAGTGCGAAGTTTACACACCCTAGAAGTTCAGTGGGAATGATTTCAGCTATCAAGAATGCTTTCTTTTTTGATATGCTAAAATCATGATCCTCTATCATCTTTTTTGCTTCCTGAATTTCTTTTTCAGTTCCACCGAATATAGATGTGGAATAATCAAACCAACATATTGGGTATGGAAGTCTGAGGTCGCCATCCAGAGGATTCATAAAAGCATCGAATGTAAACTTTGTTGAGTTTTTATTAAACATTTTGTCCAGCTCGTTAGCTTCCCCAAAGTGAAACATTTGAGAATTTTTTATTGTGTCTATTAATTTGGTTAGCACACCTTGCATTTGTGAATTTACTTTTGGAAGATATCTCTTATTTAATGTTTGGATTGCTTCATGAGCATACATAATTTTCCTCCTAAATAGGTATTGGTTATACAGTTATTTGTGCACTCTCTATTTGTTTAGCATGTTGCCATTTTAATTGCCGTTGAGCATTCGCGCATTTTTTTGAACAGAATCTCCTTTTGAATTTCCAACTAACTCCTAACCTTCCAGCGTAATAAAACTTTATACAATTAGCCCTTTCACACCTCTGGATTTTAGCTGGGTTGATTTCTAGACCTGTTAATATACATCCAAAAGCTAATTGTGCTCTACCCAATAAAGAGTAATCTTTAGGAATCACAGTAGTTTCAAACTTTCCTGCCTGTTTATTAGCGTGCATTTGAACTGTACAATTCTTCATTTCATAAAAATTAATATCCATTCCTTCCTCTTTGTTATCAACTATTTTGAGAAAGTTTCCGAAAATGAAATTACGAATATGAACTAATTCTATATAAGGATGTTTATGCTCATTTATTATCTGTTCTATTATACTCTCCTTATGATCCAGTAGTTCTCCAACTGAAATAAAGGTAGCTATCATATTAAATAAATAATCTGAATGCTCTTTATCTTTAGCAATAAAATCGCTTTGAAGATGGTTTGCTATATCTATCATAGCATTGAATCCATCAACAAAGTAACACGCAAGTGGATCTTTTTTGAAATTTCTAACGTATAATATTTTATCCATGTAACTATTCTCCTTTATCTATTTAATAATCCATTAGCACCTCCAAACTTTTTGGAATGTGCTGTCTGTCCATTAATAATTTTCTTGATTTGTATAAGCCCGGTTCGAGCAAACTTACTTGTTTCGGAAAGAGCTTCTACCTCAGATACTCCATTTTCCAATAATTTATTATAGCGGTCACAGATTCCCATTTGCCTTATTGTCTCGAGTGTAATGTTTATCTCCATGTATATTCTCCTTTAATATAGATATGTTGGATGCGAGATGGAACCCCTTTCAAGATCCCATCTCTATCCTCCTTTAGTTCCATAAAGTTAATTGTTCTTGTAAAGATTTACCTTTCGCAGGACCCACTAAAGAAACTATAACGAAGTTGAGTGTAAACTCTTGAGTCTCATCCTCTACATAAGGAGTCCAACATGGATACTCAGGGTGATCTTCTTTCTTAATTGGATTAGGTATATGAGGGTGCCTAGTTAAACATTCAAGATTTGGTTTTTCAATTTGTTTTACTTCCCAGATCTTGTTAAACAGTCGAATGGTAAATGGACCAACTGGAGTTGGTTGAACCTTTCTAGACAAACCTCTTTCGCATCTTATATTATATACACAATTTCCTTTAGAGTCGGTTACTACTCTAGTTATATATATTCCTTGGCTCAGAAACCATATCCTGCTATTTGTTTTAGAACCTATAGGACCTCCACGAGGACCTCCACGCCGACTACATCTTGTGTACTGTTCTATGACCATTTTCAGTTCGTCTTCTAATAATGCAACTGGTTGTATCATTTTATTTCCTCCCCGATTAATTAGTTATTTTGTTTTCATAATTTCTTTAACTGCTTTCATTCTAAGAGTAGATCATTTATTACATGTATCACATGTTCCTTCTTTCATTGTCAGTCCTCCAGGCGTTACCCATCCATATTTACCTTTCTTATAACACCAAGGACACCACCAACCATCGCCCTTATTTTTGGATTGTCTGATTAAAGATCCCACACTGCTAGTATGTCTATCCTCTTTAGGATATATTCCATATGCTGGATTCCTTACTGTTCCCATAACTAACCTCCCCGATAATTAAAAAGTTTATAATAATTCCTTTCACTTATTAATATATATAGTAGCAAAAAAATAATATAAAAAATCTGGAGTCCGTTTCGGATGTTCCAGATTCTCAATTAGAATCTAACCATAAAAAAATTGACCATATAGAATCTGAGATGGAATCCCTCTCGAGATTCCATCTCATCTTAAATTCTAATATGAGAGTTCTAATGTTATCCCGTTATGGCATCATAAATCAGACGAATGATAACTCCACCAACAAGACTAGCGAAGCAAAATTTAAGTACTGTTTTAAAAGTCATTTTATCGAAAAACTCTCCCACTCTCTGAAGTTTTGTCTTT
>SDBT01006992.1_pt1 | contig 18633 bp, 11 predicted proteins | sample 2277101 | NCBI WGS metagenome assembly SDBT01 (sample SAMN10404973, study PRJNA504765) | marine sediment metagenome | isolation source: marine sediment core GS10_PC15, 103 cmbsf | place: Arctic Ocean: Southern Knipovich Ridge | collected 2010
GGCTCAAGGAGGCCGGTAGGCCTGACCAGCTGCTCCACCACCTGCTGGCTGTGCTCGGATTCATAGTCCCCCGGCGTGGCTGAAGTATAGGTAACCTGGTTAACACGCTGCTGAAACTCGGTAAAATTAAGCGGGCGGTTGTCCAGAGCCGAAGGCAAACGAAAGCCGTATTCCACCAGGGTTTCCTTGCGGGAGCGGTCACCTTTGTACATACCGCGTATCTGCGGCAACGTCATGTGGGATTCGTCGATGAACATGAGGAAATCATCCGGGAAGTAGTCCAGCAATGTCCACGGCCGACTCCCCGGAGCGCGGCCCGCCAGGTGACGGGAATAGTTCTCCACTCCGCTGCAATAACCGGCTTCCTTAAGCATTTCTACATCGTAGTTAGTGCGCGATTCCAGCCTGGCCGCTTCCAACACTTTCTCCTGCCGCCTTAATTCGCTTAATCGCTCTTCCAGTTCCTTCTGGATGCCCTCAAGAGCGAGCATCAGCTTATCATGAGACGTAACGAAGTGCTTGGCGGGATAAATATCCACCGAATCCAGTTCACTCAACAGCTCACCGGTCAGCGGGTCTATCTCCAAAATCCGCTCGATATCATCGCCGAAGAACTCGACGCGCAGAGCTATTTCCTCGTAAGCCGGATGAAGTTCCAGGGTATCACCACGAATCCGGAACTTACCGCGGGTAAAATCAATATCGTTGCGTTCATACTGCATATCCACTAACTGACGCAGCAGTTCCTGCCGGTTATAGTGTACGCCCTTTTTCAGATTGACGACAAAGCTCAGGTATTCCTCCGGTTCGCCCAGACCGTAAATACAGGACACCGAAGCGACAATCAGTACGTCACGGCGCTCAAAAAGGGCACGCGTGGCGGCATGGCGCAGTTTATCAATCTCCTCGTTAATATCCACCTCTTTCTCGATATAGGTATCCGTGCGCGGCACATAGGCTTCCGGCTGATAATAGTCGTAATAGCTGACGAAATATTCCACCGCATTATCGGGGAAGACATCTTTAAATTCGCTGTAAAGCTGTGCGGCCAAAGTCTTGTTGTGGCAAATGACCAGCGATGGTCTCTGCACGCGCTCGATGACATTAGCCATCGTGAAAGTCTTGCCGCTGCCGGTGACACCGAGCAGCGTCTGGTGCTTATAGCCTTTGTTTAATCCCGCCACCAGCCCTTCAACAGCCTGGGGCTGGTCACCGGTCATTTTAAAATCGGAAACTGCTTTAAAAGGCGGCATAATAAACTCACTGAAAAGTCACTCTGTAAATAGTATATATCTTTTTGAGGTGGTGATTAAATATTTTTTACCTCAATCCCTCAGGCTATTATAAGATAACCCCACCCCCTCATTCAGGGGAAGGGGAAACAGTTGTTAGAGAGGCTTCGCCTCTCTCAAACTCTCCTTCTGTTCAGTGTGTCATTACGAACCATATAATACGTCATTGCGAGACGAAGGCGAAGCAATCTTATCTTTATCTTTTAGTTTGCTTCGTCGCCCTGCTCCTCACAAAGACTTTTATGCTCTATGATTGGCAAACTTCCTGAATAGCCATATGATAATCTAACCCTGTTTCTATCCAGGGTTGCGGTTAGACTTTTTTCACAGGTTGATATATACTACTCCTATAATACTCTTTGACAAATGTCATCGTTGTTACTGAAACGTGCCAAATGACATTAAAAGTGATATAGGAAGATGGGGTTGCTCAATAAAAACTCTTATATATGGACTGGGTTTGGTTTATTAATTGCTGGTAGCCTGTTATCCCTCTCTGCCTACTTTCTACTACATTTGACCTGGCTAACTGCTCTGGGAGTTGGTATGATTATCCTGGCATCCATCTTCCTGGCGCTGGGCAAAACCATCCCCAAGCTGCCACCTGAAGTATCTGGTCTTCTCCTCGAAACGGGTATTGACAATATCGCCGCCATAATAGAAGAGCTCGGGATTAAAACCAAGGCCATTTATCTTCCGTCATCACTAACCGGTGGCCGACCACAAGCGCTTATCCCATTGCATTCCAACGCATCTCCACAGGTTATAACCAGGTCACTCCCCCAACGGCTTATTGTCAGGTATGGAAACAGCCCCGATGATGTGGGCCTGTTGCTTTCGACAATCGGGAGTACCGCCGTCGGTATGCTGGAATCAAGACCCGATTCCACGCCAGCGGCGCTTGAATCAGCATTAACCACTCTCTTAGCCGGCATACTGGGTATGGCTGATAGAGTGAGTGTTATTTATCATGAAAAGCTAACCAGGGTGGAGATATACAACCCCCGCATTGAAAAGAAAATCACATGGTCTTATCACTGCCTGGGAGGACCTTTAGCGTCAATAGTTGCCGCAGTAGCCGCCGAAGCCTGGGATAGACCGGTAGCCATTAAACATTAGGAGCAAAATGGAGGGAAATATTCCGTTGAAATTGAGGCATTGGCATGAAAACGTCCGGTATTATTAGTGCTTCGGGACATAGTGTGCCTAATGTTTACCATATTATCTAGTTTGCTATGAAAAGTTTGGCGAAAGCATTTTCCATATTTATGCTACTGACATTGTTGCTTCCCGGTTTTTCCATCCTTGCCGAGCCCGCTCACGCACCCCACGAAGACCCGGCTATCACGGAAAGCTCTCTGGATATTGCCGTATTGTTGTTTTCCTACAGCGAGGTGTTTGACCTGGCCGCCATCAGTCAATACCAGGATGCCCGGGATTTGCTGGAAAAACTGGAGCAGGCTAATATTCCCGATGACTTGCGGTATATAATCGACCGTTATAATACCCTGATTCGACAATTATTCACATCCCTAGATAACCTGGAATCTACCCTCGATGAGATATCCATATTGATTGCTGACAATCAGATTAGCCAGGCTGAAATAATGATTGATGAAGCTAAAGAAACAATACGTAACACAGAGTTCCTGTTAGAGGATATCGATGCAGCCACCAATGTCCTTAGTGACAAGTTCGATGTCTTCGGTATTGCATCATCAAATCCGATTGTTCGGGCTTATAGCAGTCTTGAAAACAGTTTACAAAGGATTAGAAAGTTTATCGATACAATCAATAACCTGTTGTTGAGTCTTGAGGAGAGGAATGAAGCCATAGCGGTTCAGCTATTACCTACCGAACTAGGTTTCAGTATCGCTACAGAATCAGTATTTGTCGGCGATAATATCACTGCCACCGGCAGGCTAAGCAGTAATGGCAATGCCTTACCTCAGCGGAAATTAACCCTTTTCCTGGATAATGAACCACTTGTTATTACCACTGACCCTGATGGCTCATTTACTACCACCGTTACCGTCCCCTATAAATATGTTTCCAGTATGACGCTAAACGCAGTATACGTACCTTCCGGTGATGATATTGGCACTTATCTCGACAGCTGGAGTCCGCCTATAGTAATCAACACTAAGTTCCACCCAACGCATCTTGAGTTGCTGGCACCGAAAATAGCCTACCCCGGCCTGCCTTTTACGGTTAACGGTAAGGTTACTTCTCCTGAGGGCAATATTGAGCGAGAAATCCGGGTATTTCTAGATGATATTCTGCTTACTGAAGAAGTGGTAAATGGTCATTTCAGTATCAAGGTTACCTCGCCACCGGAGATTGAGACCGGAAAATACAACCTGACTGCAGTAGTGGTTCCTCAGGGACGCTCTGCTGGTGCCACAACAACTGCGGACCTTGAAATTTCAATACGGCCGGTATATGGGTATGTTCAGATGCCCCAACTTGCCCTCATATCCAGACCGATTCAGGTAAGCGGCTGGATTTATTACGGTCAAATCCCCCCGGATGTCCGAATAAGCCTCAACTTTAAGAATTCATCAAGTATCGTCAGACCTTCTACCGACGGTAGCTTTACTAGTTCAGTAGATGTGCCTTTTGACCTCTCTTTCATCAGCAGTCGGGATTTAACGCTAACCATCGAGCCGTTTGCACCGCGGTATGCCCCGGTTTATATGAAGATGCAGGTTATCACGATAAACCCGGTAACGACGGGATTAATGATGGTCTTATTAATATTAATCGGACTATTTGTATACGCGAGGGGTTTAGCCGGACCGGGGTCAAGAGACCTGATTGTTACCGCCCCCTTACCAGCACCCATATATAAGGTCACCGGTGTTAAAGGGAGAATACTATCGGCTTATATCAGTGGACTCGATGCCATAGTGAAGCTAACCAATGTTGCAATGGCACCACATACTACCCTTCGTGAGTTCCTCAGAACGGCTACTCCTCTATCGCCGCCTGCTGTCAAGCCGTTTGCGGAACTGACAACAATTGCCGAAGTGGCTCTCTATTCCACCCACGGACTGAATGAAAAAATAGCTGCCACAGCAGAGTCGCTGGCGACTGCCGTAAGAGAGGAACTGTAAAGTGGAGTTGCGCAGATTTCTCACGATATTAACCATAGCCCTCGTTACGATTCTGGTTGTCGTAGTGTGGCTCTTTCCTTCAAATGAGGACTTCAAAAATGATAACCCTTTCTGGAATGGCGCCAAATTTATGAATGAAAATTACTCCGCCTTACCATTGGACTCTCTGGCTGACCTGCCCTCTTCACCTCAGGGGTCAACACTTATCCTTGTTCCGTATCTCAATTTCACTACCGCTGAATTTGAGGAACTGTCTCATTTTATTAAGCAGGGCGGGACACTTATTTTAGCCGATGATTATGGCTTCGGTAATCAGCTCCTGGAATATCTGGGACTGGAAGCGCGATTTGCCGGTCAGGCGCTCCTCGACCCGATGCTTAACTACCGGAATAAGTGGTTCCCGAAAATTTCTCGCTTTGAGTCCAGTCGTTTAACCGATAATGTCGAGACACTGGTATTAAACCACGCTACCTGCCTGATTAATGTGGAACCCGACGAAGTAATTGCCCTGTCCTCCCGGTTCAGCTTCCTGGACCGGGATAATAATCTGGTTCGCCACACTGACGAGCCTGTCGGCCCACTACCGGTAATCTCACAGCATGAGATGGAAAAGGGCCAGCTAATACTTGTTGCCGACCCCAGTCTATTTATTAACAGTATGGAGCCGATGGAAAGCAATAATATATTCATACAGAACATCGCGGCGGTCACAACATCAAGTCTTTATTTCGACCAGTCTCACTTACCCACCACAGACCTCAGCCGGACAAAAATTCTGCTGGCTGATATCCGCGGTTACCTGGTCACGCCCCTGGGAACAACAGGACTGGTGTTATTGGCTCTGGCGATAGCATTGAAGCCTATATGGCACAAGCGGGATGACAAACGCTCTTAAAAGGAGAAGATAATGACGGCACATCAAAAGAAAGGACACGCAATACTGAACAACATTATGGCGGAAGTATCCAAGGTGGTAATCGGTAAGGATGATATCAAGGAGCTCCTCCTGGTAGCCCTGTTGAGTCAGGGCCATGTCCTGATCGAGGGTTTGCCCGGCACTGCCAAGACCACGATAGCCCGCACCTTTGCCCATGTTATTGGCGGCACGTTTAAGAGGGTACAGGGCACTCCGGACATGCTGCCGGCCGATATCCTCGGCTTTTATCTCTACCACCCCGATGCCAGCTCCACCTTTATGCCGGGGCCTATCTTCGCCAACGTGGTGCTGGTGGATGAGCTGAACCGGACAACGCCCCGTACCCAGGCGGCGCTCATCGAGGCGATGCAGGAGGGGCAGGTCACCATTGAGCGGGAAACTCATCGTTTGGAGCAGCCGTATATTGTCATCGCCAGCCAGCTACCTTACGGTAGTGTCGGGACGGCGCCCTTAAGCGAGGTGCAGATAGACCGCTTTATGTTCCGGATATGGAGCGCTTACCCGACGATAGATGAAGAGGTGCGAATCCTGCGGGACATTGATGCCATCTCCGAGCCGGATATCTCAGTAGTAGCGGCACCGGAGGATATTGTGAAGCTGCAACAAGAGGTCAAAAAGGTACATATATCTGATAATGTCCGCCGGTATATCATTGGTCTTATTGATGCCTTGCGTCACTATCAGGACGTATCACCGGGTCCCAGCCCGAGGGGAGGTATCGCCCTGCTTAAAGGAGCACGGGCACTGGCTTTTATACAGGGAAGAGATTTTGTTATCCCGGATGATGTGAAGCAACTGCTTATCCCTGTTATTTCACATCGACTCCGAATTACGGCGGAAGCTGAGATGGAGGATGTCACGCCCGAAGTTATCATCAACAAGGTTGCCGCCGGGGTGCCGATACCAAAAGAGGGAGCAGGAACCGGTGCTGCGGAAACGGACGAAGGCTCAAAAGAACCTGCGGAATCGATAAAGACGGTTCCCGATGAAGACACGAGTATAGTTAAGGAAGCAGATGAAGCTACCATAGAAACTCCTGAGACCCGGCCGGGTATTCCTGATGAAGAAACCGGACTAGTTGAAGACTTGAACACTGTCAGGAGGTTAGTTTCATCAAGACTGGGGAATTGGTTGATAAAGCTGAAGAGACTGTGGGGAAAATAAAATGGCTTTCTATAAAAAAATTCCCCGACTGGGAATGGATAATAATGATATTTGCGCTGGTTCTGACGGCGACTATAGTCGGTGCGGGACGGCGGTCATTTAGATAAGTTATGAATAAATTATCGCCAAGACTATTGTGCCAAATATATATAATGCTGGTTCTGCTGGCAGCGAGTATCATGTCATCGCTACCTTATTCCCTCATTGCCGTGGTCTTATTGCTGATAATGCTGTTGCTCACGGTACGTCCCCGGCAAGCAAGATATAATACGGTGCTTACTCTAACAATCGTACTTCTGGGACCGCTCGTGCTGGCACCGCTTTTAGAACAATTACCAGCGATACCGGCGACAATGGTGTCTGTTATGGCGGCAGTATCCGTTCTGCCGGTTATATATTTATTTGATTTTTACCTCAGGCAATATGCACCGCACATCAGGCCATCCGTAACGGACAGAAAGCAGGGTCGGCATCCCACGAATATTTTCAGAACCCTGGCGGCCTTGGCACTTATTATATTATTCATCTCGTTTATCCTTGATAATCCCGCCCTGCTTTTTACCGGTATTTTATTCGCCCTGTATTTACTGGGTGTACTGAGCAGGGTACTCCTTGCCATCCCCCGTCAGCCCCTTGAAATCCCGGTTACGGATAAAAGGGTTATTGCCGGTAGCACTATCGATATTTCAGTCCCGGTTCGAAGTAAATCATCCCTGCGGTTATACAGTCGGCTTATTCCCGGTGACCCGTGGGTAAAGGTTTCTCCGCGGGAATTTATTCTGGAAAGCCGCAATGCAGGGTTGAACATGACCATTACGCCACCGCTGGCGGGGCCATCGCGTCCCCAGCTTGATATATCGGTTATAGACCCATGGGGCTTTATTCAAACAAATCAGCTGCTTGAGCCGGTAGAGCTGCACGTAATCCCGAGGGCAAATTACGCCGAATGGCTGGCAGCGAGATACCTGGAGCAGACGGCGATAGGTGTGTCCGCAGCTACCATTCCACCATCTAACATCGTCACGATACCAAAGAAGGGCATAGAATACTATGGCAGCCGGAGCTACCAGCCCGGCGACCCGCTAAGGGATATCGACTGGAAGCACACCTCAAAATTGGGACAGCTGGTAGTAAAAGAATATATTTCAGCTAGCGAACAGCAGGCAGCGATTATCGCGGTGAACCTTTCGGTTACCGGTGCTGAGGAAGCGGATAAGCTGGCATTCAATCTGATAACGACGGCTTTGACCTTTGCCTATGAGGGTATTCCAACGGCGCTGGCTGCTTACAATCATCAAGAGGTTATACTTACTACGACTGTCACTAATCCCAGGGAAATACTCAAGAAGGCGCTTTCACTGGTAAAGGACATTACTTCGGTGGACCTGGCGCAACGGTATTTACAGCCGCCCGACATTGGTAGACTAAAGCGAAATATCGGTCAGCTCAAGCAGGTAGCATCAGAGCCTGCCCGGCGGCTTACGGATATACTGAACTTTGAGTACCGGTCTATCCAAGAATCCGCCAGGAGCCACCCGGCGACTGTTGCCCTGTTACTGGTTACCCGGCATGCGCCTGTTCCGGCAATGATAGCAATGGTGTCTCAGCTCAACCACGATGCCGAAGCCTTACTGGTAACGACGGAAAAGCTGTCCAGAAGAGAATTTACCAGCATCTATATATAAACGCCACTGGACAACAGGTAGACTATTCCACGGTGACGCTTTTGGCCAGGTTTCGTGGAAAGTCTATGGAACAATCTCTTTCTTTAGCCGTGTAGTAAGCCAGCAGTTGCAGGGCTACGGTATTTACCACCGGAGAAAAAATGGGGTCAACCTGAGGTACGGTAATTACCGAGTCAGCCAGTTCGCCGATAATATCGTCTCCCTCCGCCGCCAGCGCTATCACCGGAGAATGCCTCGCCTTGACCTCCTTGATATTGGTGAGCATAGTCTCATAGGTATTATCCGGAGACGCGATAGCAACCACCGGGGTGCCGCTGCCCAGCAGGGCAAACGGGCCATGCTTCAGCTCTCCCGCCGCATAGCCTTCAGCATGAATGTATGAAATCTCCTTTAACTTCAAGGCTCCTTCGAGAGCGACCGGATAGTTTATGCCTCTGCCGATAAAAAATACGTTGTCAAACCCTGACAGGTATCGGGCGCACTCCATTATTGGCGTGTCATCGTCCAGTACCTGCTGGACTTTGACGGGTAATTGCCTTAGCCCCCTTATCTGGTTGCCCCTTTTTCTAACGTCCGCCGTAGAATACGGCAGAGCCAGCCAGTACAGCACGATGAGTTGCGCGATGAAACTCTTCGTCGCCGCCACGCTTATCTCCGGGCCTGCCCTGGTATAAACGATATGGTCGGCAAGGCGGCTCGCCGTGCTGCCGACTACATTAGTGATTACTATTACCCGGCAGCCTTCATCTTTCAGCCTTTTTATGGCTTTCAGCGCATCTGCCGTTTCACCGGACTGGGTGATGACAATTGCCCTGTCTCCGGCTGAAGCCTGACCGGAGTAGTTGAATTCGGAAGCCAGCTCAGCCCGCACCGGAGTTTTCGCCAGTTGCTCAATAACATATTTACCGACCAGGGCAGCATGATACGAAGTGCCGCAAGCTAATATGAGCGTATTCTTTGAGTCGGTGGTTCCCGGTAGCGCCAAATCCGTCACCGGCTCCGGCGCTGAAATATAACCGCCAAGAGTGTCTCTTATTACCCTGGGCTGCTCGTGAATTTCCTTGAGCATGAAGTGCTCGTAGCCTGCTTTTTGCGCATCTTCTACGCTCCAAAGTATCTTGTGCTCCTCCCGATCAATTTCCACCCCCCCGCTTCTTACGATTACTTTATCCGGTGTAATCACGGCAATATCGCCATCTTCCAGGTATTTAACCATATTGGTGTGGTCCAGTATTGCCGGCACATCCGAGGCGATAAAGTTCTCCCGGTCGCCGATTCCAATAATTAACGGGCTGTCCCGCCGCGCCACCACCAGTGCCGGCTCACCGGTCATCGATACGATGATGGCATAGGAACCCTCTATTTCACGCAGCGCCGCGGCTACCGCCTTCTCCAGGTCACCGTTATAATACTTCTCAATCAGGTGCGGTATTACCTCGGTATCGGTCTCGGAAACAAGGTTATGTCCTTCGCTGGTCAGCTGTTGCCTTAACTGCTGATAATTCTGAATAACGCCGTTATGCACGACGGCAATTTTGCCGGTGCAGTCGCAATGCGGGTGGGCATTAATCCGTGACGGCTCACCGTGAGGCGCCCACCGGGTATGGGCAATACCTGCCGTCCCCGTAAACTGCGGTGATGCCTTCTCCAGTTCCTTTACCCTTACCGCATCCTTGTATACTTCGGTACTGCTTCCCAGTATGGCGATACCGCAGGAATCATAGCCCCGGTATTCCAGCCTGCCCAGGCAACCGAGCAGGAGCGGCTGCGCCTGTCTTTTTCCGATATAACCGACAATACCACACATAAATAAGATTTTCTCCGTTAATATACCAGGCTTTTATCAGGAAGCCGGCCCCTGATTAGCTTTAATGCCTGAATTTGACAATTATTACCCACGATAACTCCCGGCTCAGCGACGACGTTATTACCCAGGTTGCAGCCCTCACCCAGCATCGCTCCCACATTCACCGTATGGTATTCATCATCAATTCTGATTTCACTCTGGCTGCTGCAGGCGGTAAAGTTCCCTTTAATAATGCAGCCCTCATCAATGACCGAGTCCTGTATAATGCAGCCGGGACCAATATTGACATCATTGCCAATGACACTATTGTCAATATCGGAAAATGGCGAAATAACCACATTGTCACCGATACTGGTGGCTGGCAGAATGCATACATTGGGACCGATATCGCAGCCGCTGCCAATTACCACCGGGCCGACAATATAGGAGTTTGACCGTATCACGGTATCTTTCCCCACCGAAACCTGCCCCTTCAGGGAAACACCCGTCTCAACAGTGCCCCCCAGGCTGGCTTCTATTTTAGGAAGAACGGCATCATTAAGCCCCAGTATATCCCAGGGGTAAACCACGTCCAGCCAGGTGCCATCCGTCTCAATAGCGTTAATAGTATGTCCCCGGGCTATCATATCGTTCAGGACATCCGGGATATCCAGTGTTGACCCGATAAAGTTAAAGAATTCCTTATTAAAGGCATATATGCCCGTATTGACGATATTGCTTCCCGCTTCCCCGGGCTTCTCCGTAATGCCGGTAACCATGCCGCTATCGACAGCGACGACACCATATCTCTGCGGGCTGTCAACCCTCTTCACCAACACTGCCCCGGGTTTTATGGTGATAAACGGGGCAATGGTCTCAGCTTCTATTAGATTGTCGCCGGGAAGTACCAGAAACTCATCTTCAGCTACTTCCTTAGCCTGCGCCAGGGCATGAGCCGTACCCAGTTGCTTCTTTTGAGTCACGTAGGTTATGCCAACACCGAACTGGTCCCCGGAGCCCATATAGTCAAACACTTCCTCTTTCCGATAACCGACGACCAGCACGATATTGCGAATGCCGTTCTTAGCCAGCGATTCGACTACATACTGCAATATCGGTTTACCAGCGATAGAAAGCATTGTTTTGGGACGGCTGACGGTAAATGGCCTGAGTCTTTGTCCTTCACCGGCTGCCAGAATTATCGCCTGTTTCATTGTCCGCTCCTTAAAATATCCTCGAGTCCGGTAAAATAACCCCGCCCACCAGAGCCCCGGGCCCGATGAGGGTATTATTGCCAATCATACTGCCGGTGTTAATGGAGGCGTTTATCCCGGTGGCGACCCCGTCCCCCATTATCACCCCCAGTTTTCGCCGGTTGGTAGCCACACCAGCAGCTATTATTTCTTTTTTGTCCAGTCGCAGATTGGCTACCCTGGTGCCGGCGCCGAGGTTGCATTTTTCGCCGATAATGCTGTCCCCGACGTAATTGTGATGCGGCAGCTTGCTGCCTTTCATGATAATGGAATTCTTCACGTCCACCGCATTACCGATATGACAACCGTCACCAATGGAGGTGCCGGGCCGGATATAGCAGTTCGGCCCGATTTCACAATCTCGTCCGATGACTACCGGGCCAACGATATAAGAACCCGACCTGACTACCGTATTCTCACCGATGCCAACATTACCTTTTATTATCGCATTTTCTTCTATCTCACCGGAGTTCTGCGCCTCAATCCCGGACAGTAATAATTCGTTGGCTGTCAGTAAATCCCAGGGGTAGCTGAGGTCGAGCCAGCTCTTGATTTCCTGATAAGCGATATTATGCCCTTTATCTACCATCAACTGCAGTGAATCCGTTATCTCGTACTCCCCGCGCGGTGATTTTGCCGTCAACGATATCGCGTTAAATATTTCAGGCGTGAATAAATACAGTCCGGCATTTGCCATAGGCGTCGGCGGCTTCTCCGTTTTCTCATAAATGCGAACTACTTTTCCTTCAACCAGTTCCACCATTCCCAAATCCCGGCTATCCACAACTTCAATAACACTGAGGGTATTGCCATTATTACCGGCTAACTTTTTGATATCCTGCCGGTTTACGATGACGTCACCGTTTATTACCAGGAAGTTGCCGTCAACCAGACCCTCCACCATCCTCAGCGCGTCCGCAGTACCCTGTTGTTTTCTCTGGTTGCAGTAAGCGATATTTACCCCCCACTTCTCCCCTTTGCCAAAGTGAGCGCGGATTTGCTCATCACAATAGCCGACAATGAAGATAAAGTCGGTAATGCCAGCCTGGCCGACTTCAATAAGCAGATGTTCCAGTATCGGCTTATTGGCTATCGGCAGCATCACCTTGGGTCTGGTGTAGGTGAGCGGACGCATCCGGCTGCCTTCACCCGCCGCTAAAATAACCGCCTTCAAGCTACTTTCTCCCTGCCTCTCACCGAGTCCTTGATTGTTCTGAGGCCGATATCATACAACTGGCGCACGCGTTTCTCGCTTTTTGCCTCCGCCGTCAACCTGATTTTAGGCTCCGTCCCTGAGGCTCTCACCAAGAGCCAGCCGTCTTCAAAGTTCAGTTTAACACCGTCAACATTACTGGTCGACAGCGGTTTTAACGTCATCAGGCTCGACTCCAAACCAGCCATGACCACCCCTTCGCTGCTGATATCACCCCGCAGGATAGGATATCCGGGGATACTATCAACCAGTTCCGATAGTTTTTGCCGGCTGGCGATGGCGGCAATCTGAGCCGCCGCGTAGATACCGTCGGGACAGAATGATATGCCCGGAAAAATCCAGCTCCCCGACGGCTCACCGCCAAAATCACCCCCGTTTCTAAGTTCCTCTGAAACGTAGGTGTCCCCCACACTCGTCCGCCGCACTTTGAACCCCATCTCGTCAATTGCCATCGAGGCGTCTATCGTCGTCACCACTTCTTTTGCCCTGACCGACCGGGCGAAAATCGCCAGCAGTCTATCTCCGGAGATAAACCGGCCCCGGTCATCCACCGCCATCATCCGGTCGGCGTCCCCGTCATGGGCGATACCCAGAGCGGCACCGTGGGCGCTGGTTGCCTCTATTAATTTTTTCAGGTTGGACTCGGTGGGCTCAATACCGCGGGGAAAACAACCGCAGGGATGACAGTCCTGAGCGATTACTTCGCAGCCGAGTTTTTCCAGCAAGGGGGGCGTGACCAGTGACGCGGCGCCACAGCCGGCATCCACCACCACCTTGAGTTTCAATTCTGCCGTAAAATCCTGCAGTATACGGTCGATGTGCTCCTCAATCACGCCGTTACGAACGCTATCGCCTTTAATCTCATCCCACGGGGCAAACGTGAAATTGTCACCCAGGACGGCTTCTTCTATCTGTTTTCGCTGAGCGGAGACAAAGGCGGAGCCGTCGGGATTAACCAGCTTCATGCCATTGTATTCCGGGGGATTGTGGGAAGCGGTAATTATTATCCCGGCGTCATACTTTCTGGTGATATAAGCCAGAGTTGGCGTGGGAACAACCCCGGCATCATCACACCCGGCGCCGGCGGCGAGCAGGCCGGAGATAACGGCATGCTTCAACACGTCACCGGAAGTCCTGGTATCACTGCCGATGACCACATTGCCGTAAGTCTCCCCTACCGCCATCCCGACCTTAAATGCCAGACTGACTAAATCTTTGCTTACTATAGCTCGTATTCCCGATGTGCCAAAAAGCTGCATGTTGTCTTAATTTTACTCCTATGAGCCTAAAAGTCAACAAAGCTACCCCTGATGTCCATTATGGTTGTTCTCTGCTAACCTCTCCCCTGTCCCTCTCCTGCCTGAATCATCAGCCGCTAATCACAATTACTGCTGGCAGGAAAGGGGTGTAGAGAATAGAGGGGACTAACGTCCCCTCTTATAATATCTCCCCACCGTTTCATGGGAGAGGATATCTACTGCAAGGGGGCGTTTAAGAGGGGCGTCAAGCCCCTCTTTTAAAGAATTCCCCCTCTCCTTTGACACCTCGTAAGGAGAAAGATAAAAAAGGAGAGTTAAAGAGAGGCGAAGCCTCTCTTATATATAACTCCCCCTCCCTTGGCAAGGGAGGGGGATAAAGGGGGAGGGTTCCCCAACATTAAGGGAGTGAGGTTTGGCGGAAGTATCACCAACCGCAAATGAACAGAACCCACCCTGATGTTTTCTGAAAAACTTGTTACAAGAGACACATTCGATACAAGGAGAAAAATAGAGAAGAGGTATATTAGTAAAGGGTGTTGATAACTGAAGCCAGGCTGACCTTTTTCAGTGCTGAGTCCAAAGCTAGCACCTGGCGGCTTTGACACCCAGGTACTTCTCCATCAGTTCCATTGCGCAATACTCCCCGCACATGCTGCAGGCAGAACTGGTCGAAGCGAGATTGCCGTGAACCCTGCGGGAGCGCTCCGGGTCAAGGGACAGCCTGGCCTGCTCTTCCCAGTCAAGTCTCTTCCGGGCGATAGACATTTTTTTATCCCACTCCGCCGCCCCCTTGACGCCTTTAACGATATCCCCGGCATGCGCGGCGATGCGTGAGGCGATGACGCCCTGCTTCACATCCTCAGGACCCGGCAGCGCCAGATGTTCCGATGGCGTTACATAGCAGAGAAAATCAGTGCCCGCCGCCGCGGCAATAGCCCCGCCGATGGCGCCGGTGATGTGGTCGTAACCGGCGGCAATGTCGGTTACCAGCGGCCCCAGCACGTAGAAAGGGGCACCCTTGCAGATAGCCTTCTGCAGGCGAACGTTCATCTCAATCTGGTTCAGGGGTAAATGACCCGGCCCCTCCACCATCACCTGGACTCCGGCTTGCTGCGCCCGCTGTACCAGTTCACCCAGGGTGAGCAACTCCTCAACCTGTGCCCGGTCGGTGGCGTCAGCCTGGCTGCCGGGGCGCATGCCGTCGCCGAGGCTCAAAGTCACATCATATTCACGGGCAATTTCCAGGAGGCGGTCATATTGCTCATAGAGGGGATTTTCCTGCTCATTATGAAGCATCCAGCCAGTCAGGAAAGCGCCTCCCCGGGAGACAATATCAGCGACTCTCCCCTGCTGTTTCAGGCGGGCAATGGCTGCCCGGGTTACGCCGCAATGCACCGTTATAAAATCAACGCCAGCGATGACGTGGTCTTCAATCGCCGCGAAAAGTTCGTCGGCCTCCATGTCAACTATCGTGCCGTGTCTGCCTATAGCTTTAATGCCTGCCTGGTAAATAGGTACGGTCCCAATGGGCAAGGAGCTTGAACGGAGAATACTCTGCCGGATGGCTGATATATCGCCGCCGGTGCTTAAATCCATAACCGTATCCGCCCCGGCATCAATGGCCGCCTGCAACTTTTCCAGCTCGGTGTCGATACTGCCAAAGTCAGAGGAGGTTCCAATATTAGCGTTTACCTTGGTGGATAGCCCTTCGCCAATGCCGCAGGCATTAAGGTTCGTATGGCGGATATTGGCCGGGATTACTATCGTCCCCCGCAGCACACCCTGCCGGATAAATTCAGCCTCGACCCCCTCAGCCTGTGCCACAACCTTCATTTGCGGAGTGATAATGCCTTTCTGTGCCGATTCCAGTTGAGTCATAGCCACCTCCAAAAAAACAGAACCAAGGGCTTCGGCTGCTGCTTTCAGACCCCTGGTCCAGGTTACTTTCGCTTCCCTACACTCGTATTATCGAGACCAGGTTCACAGGGTTGGCATATAATTGCCTCTCAGCCTCTGAGCACCCCTAGCGGTTAAATTCTGCACTCTGAATGTAGCACAATCCTGCCTGAAATGCAAATAAAACCATAAATTATTTTGGTTCTGTTCATTCTTGGTTGGTCATACTTCCGTCAAACCTCACCCCCTTAATGTCTGGGAACCCTCCCCCTTTATCCCCCTCCCTTGCCAAGGGAGGGGGAGGTATATATAAGAGAGGCTTCGCCTCTCTTTAACTCTCCTTTTTTATCTTTCTCCTTGCGAGGTGTCAAAGGAGAGGGGGAATTCTTTAAAAGAGGGGCTTGACGCCCCTCTTAAACGCCCTTAGTAAAAGTTTATTTAGTAAGGGGATTAAAAGGGGCGAAGCCCCTTTTAGAAATACTCTTCCCTCTCCCCTTCATAAGGGGAGAGGGATAAAGGGTGAGGGGTTAGCAGAGAACAACCAGGACTATAGTAAAAGGATTATCTTTCTTGACTTTTAAGTCACCTTAAGATAGACTATATAGGGCTGGCACGCACGAATAACATTAATACTGGGTACATTTTTAAGGATGTCTCAGGTATAATTTTGCCAAAAGCAAGTATTTGATGAAGATAGCTATTAGCGGTAAAGGCGGTGTAGGTAAGACATTACTTACGACTCTCCTGTCCCAGACGTTGGCAAAGTCTGGCTACCGTGTATTAGCGATAGACGCCGACCCTGATGCCAACCTGGCGGCCAGTCTTGGGTTTCCCCACCCCGAAAAGATAGTCCCCATATCTGAAATGAAGGACGTTATCGCGGAAAGAACCGGTACGGAGTCGGGGAAAAGCGGTGTTTTATTCAAGCTCAATCCCAAGGTTAATGACCTGCCCGAAAAATACTGGATGGAACATGACGGAATCAGGTTGATGGTAATGGGACGGATTAAAAAGGGTGGCAGCGGTTGTTACTGCTCAGAAAATACTCTATTAAAAGCCCTGATTAACCACCTGCTGATAGCGAGGAACGAAGCAATCGTTATTGATATGGAAGCCGGAATTGAACACCTGGGACGGGCTACTGCCCGCGCCGTAGATAAACTGATTATAGTAGTCGAGCCCGGCCGGCGAAGCATCGAAACTGCCCACACAATAAGCAAATTAGCCAGTGACATTGGCTTGCAGAACATTGCGGTGGTAGGAAATAAAATCCACAATCAATCGGAGAAGGAATTTATCATCTCCAGTTTGCCTGACTTTGAGTTTCTTGGCTTTATGCCCTATGACCCGGCAATTATCGAGGCAGACCTCGCCAACCTGTCTCTTCTCAACGCCAGCCCGCAAATTACCAGTGAAGTAGAGAGAATCTCCGATAAGCTGTCGTCCACGGCGGGCAAACAAGGCGTTCAAGATAATTAACAGATATGATAAACTGTATAAAGCCGATTGCATGCCGTTCGGGTAAATTATTATAATTTTGCTCCTGTGGTTGCGCGTAAGAGGTATAGTGTTTTGATTGGAGAAATAAACCGTATTAAACAGGTTTTACAGGAATTACAAACCTTCTCATTTACGATTTACACAGGCTTGTTATAGAGCTTTTTAAAGCACGCCCCCGGCAGTAATAAGAATTAATATTAAAGGAGGAACCTGTGGCTTACGATGCAACCAAGATGAAGGATTGGCAGATTTCCGAAGCGGCGGAAAAAAACATGCCAACCCCTGATGAATGGCGAGAGAAACTGGGTCTGGGAAAAGACGAGATGCTTCCCTACGGAAGAATATCCAAACTTGATTTCCTGAAGATTATTGACCGCCTAAAGGGCAAGCCGGACGGCAAGTACATTGAGGTAACCGCCATTACACCCACCCCACTGGGTGAGGGGAAAAGCACCACCTCCTGCGGGCTGATGGAAGGTATGGGCAAACGGGGACTTAATGTGGGCGGCGCTCTCCGCCAACCCTCGGGTGGTCCCACCATGAATATCAAGGGAACCGCTGCTGGAGGCGGAAACTCCCTCCTGATTCCCATGACGGAATACTCCCTGGGCCTTACCGGTGATATTAACGATATTATGAACGCTCATAACCTGGCCATGGTCGCTCTGACCGCCAGGATGCAGCACGAGCGCAACTACGATGACGAACAGCTGGCGCGTCTCACCAAGATGCGCCGGATGGATATAGACCCAACCCGCGTCGAGTTCAAGTGGATTATCGACTTTTGCGCCCAGAGTCTGCGTAACATGGTCATCGGCCTCGGCGGCCGCATGGACGGTTATACCATGCAGTCCGGCTTCACCATCGCCGTTGGCTCGGAGCTCATGGCCATGCTTTCCATCGTCAATGACCTGGCCGACCTCAGGAAACGCATGGACGAAATCACGCTGGCCTATGACAAGAAGGGCAAACCGGTAACCACCGGTGACCTGGAAGTCGGCGGCGCCATGACCGCCTGGATGCGCAACGCTATCAATCCCACCCTGATGTGCACCGCGGAATATAACCCCTGCCTGGTCCACGCCGGACCGTTCGCCAATATCGCCGTTGGTCAGTCCTCCATCATCGCCGACCGCATCGGCCTCAAGATGTTCGATTATCACATCACCGAGAGCGGTTTCGCCGCGGATATCGGCTTCGAGAAATTCTGGAACGTCAAGTGCCGCTACAGCGGCCTGAAACCGCACGTATCCGTGCTGACCACCACCGTCCGCGCCCTCAAGATGCACGGCGGCGGCCCCAAGGTCGTCCCCGGCAAGCCGCTTGACAAGACCTACGTCGAAGAGCACGTAGACCTGGTCGAGAAGGGCCTCGATAACCTCCTGGCCCATATCGAGACCGTCAATAAGAGCGGGATCTCCCCGGTCGTCTGCATCAACCATTTCTACACCGATACCGATGCCGAAGTCGACGCTGTCCGGAAGGCCGCCGAGGCCGTCGGGGCGCGCGTCGCGGTGTCCAAGCACTGGGAG
>SDBT01006993.1_pt1 | contig 18633 bp, 17 predicted proteins | sample 2277101 | NCBI WGS metagenome assembly SDBT01 (sample SAMN10404973, study PRJNA504765) | marine sediment metagenome | isolation source: marine sediment core GS10_PC15, 103 cmbsf | place: Arctic Ocean: Southern Knipovich Ridge | collected 2010
ATCCAGACGTCTTCAGCCGGGCCACGAAAAGAGTCACTTAGATCATAGAGCATGCCAAAGGCGTTTACGCGAAGGACAACGTGCTCCTTCAAGAACCCGTGGGGCACACGGTGACGAAACAGATACAGTCCCTTATCCAAAATCGTAGCTATTTGTGCCCGGTTGATAGTCAGATTCACCAAGGTGCCGGAGGCTACCGGGTAGCCGGATGGAGGATCTTGCTCAACAACCACGTCCCCGGGCAAGTCATCTCGTTGAACAGAGCGCATCTGGCCCAACACTAGGCGAAAGCGCTCCAGAACCAAAATGGCATCTTCCGGGGTCAAACCATCCAAATAAGGCATCTTAACGGTGACTGGTCGTTTGCCCAAGCTTATCAACATGTCAATGGAATCTTCCCGTGCCACTATAGTGCCGGGCAGAGGTGCTTGGCTTATGATCTCATCTCTTGCAGCCGAATTGCTGAAAGTCCTGGACCCGGCGCCGGGCAACAGGCCATTTTCTTCCATGATAATATTTGCCTGTCGAACATCCATGCCCACAAGATTTGGCACCATCACCATCTGGGGGCCTTTGGACACAATGATGCGAACGTCACGGTCTCTTTTCACTTCAGCACCGGGGATTGGTTCCTGAAAAGCCACGTAGTTTTTTGCCACATCAGCCCTGTATTCGAAGCCGCCTACCTTTATATTGAGTCCCAAACTCGTCAGCACCTCTGCAGCATTGACCACATCCTTTCCCACAAGATCAGGCACAATCACCACGTCCGAACTTCTGACAATAAGCCTCAGAGTCAGGTAGCCGGCGATCCCGGCAACTGTGACAAAGAGGCAGGACAAAAGCCCTATCTTGACAAGAGATCTCATGCTGCAGTCTTTTTGAGACGAACCGCAAAGAATCCGTCCGTCTCGTGCTCATGGGGTCGCGTCACGAAATAACCGGAACTGTCCATCAACAGCTCGTCCACTCCTGAAAGCCCTGAAGGTGTTCGATCCATAACAAAATCGTCGTGCTTTTTCAAAAAATCTTCTATTACGTGTTGCCCTTCCTCTGGCTCAAGACTACACACGCAGTAAACCAAAATGCCGTCCCTCTTGACCAGCGGCGCCACACATGCCAGCAATCGTTTCTGTTCGCCTTGAAGTCGCCTAAGATCCTGTTCATCCTTGTTCCATTTGATGTCAGGATTCCTGCGCAGTACTCCAAGACCGGAGCAGGGCGCGTCAAGAAGGATTCTGTCAAAACCACCACACAAATTATCGGCTGCACCCCCTGCCCAATCGTGGTGCCAAGTTGTCACACAAGAGACACCAAGCCGTGCCATGGATGCTTTGAGTTCTGACAGTTTCCAGGAATTGTGGTCCACAGCCGTTATCTTTCCGCTGTCGACCATCAGTTGAGCAAGGTGGCCCGTTTTCCCCCCAAAACCGGCACACGCATCCAGGACTGTCTCGCCGGGCCTTGGGTTCAGCACACAGCTCACAATCTGGGCAGCCTCATCCTGCACCTGGAACCAGCCGTCTTGAAATTCAGGTATTTCGCTGATTGCCCTTCTCATTCCCCGAAGGGCGATCCCGTCAGGCGCAAATCGGGTGAGTCCAATCTCTTCTACGCAGTCTGAGAGAGCACTGGCAAGCCTGTGCCGGGAAGTCCTGAGGGTGTTGGTTCGCACAGTGACTGGAGGAATCCGGTTGTTCGCTTCACAAAGCCTTGCCGTCTCATCAGCCCCCATGCGCTCCACCCACCTTTTCACCATCCAGGGGGGATGCGACTCACGGACAGCTATGGCAGTAACTGAATCATCAGCATCGTCGGGCAGCCGCATATGCTTTGCCTTGCGCACAGCAGATCTGAGCACGGCATTAACAAACCCTACGACCCACTCCGGCCCCTTGGTCTTTGCCAATTCAACGGATTCGTTTACTGCAGCAGATTCAGGTATGCGAGTGAGAAAGAGAATCTGATACAGACCCAACCGAATAACATTTAGGACCTGTGGATCCAATTTCTGGAGAGGCTTGCTGGAAAGCTGGTCAATCGTCCAATCAAGTCGCCCACGCCATCGAAGTACTCCAAGGACCAGTTCATTGGCAAGGGCACGATCGCGCCTGGCGGGTCGACGGTCCTTTTCAAAGGCACGGCTCAGCAGACTATCCGGCGTGGCACCCGAATCATCTAGGGCATCCAGGACCGCAAGGGCTATCCTTCGGGAAACGGCTGGTGGCATAGATCTGCTATCTCCTTGATATCGTTTATGATATTGTACGGTATTGTATTATCTTGCTGTATTCTTGAGGAAAAGTCAAGGTCGTGCCCAAATCGTTTTATGGTGTTTTATGGCTTTTTTTCTTGGTATGGTAGCACAACGGTAGCACCATCGAATGGATAAAGTGTCCGGCGTTTTCCGCTTTTTGCCCATTTTGGACACAAAAAGGGGACAAGACGGCTGGTCACGGTAGCAACGATAGTAGCAGGGGAACAACCCCCTGAAACGAGCAAGATGGATAAAAAATCCGTAGGTCACTGAATTGCTTTTCCAGGGATAGGGATCATGACCCGACAAGGCGGCGATCCTGAGCCGCCTTCCCTGGACCAACCACCAGGCGCGACAGGAGGCGAAAAATGGGAAAATCAATCACTTTAGATTTTGACAAAATTGTCGAGTTTTGCGTCGAGTTCTGCAATGACCGAATAGAACATTTTGATTTTTTGGTAACCCTCTTGTTTACTTGCATCTACAAAGAAAGCGGATATCGTCTCATTAGTCATCCAGCCGTGAAAAGCGCTCTTCTTGATCTATATGGACAAGACACTTCTGAGGTTTGGTCGAAGTTTCCGCCGACCAGAGAAGATTACAACATTATGGAGAAACACCTAAAAGAAGCATTCGGCAATTTTACCCTTGTGACACCGGGGGTCGATTATCAAGGCAGCCTTAAGAACTTCCTCGAAAATGGGCTTGAAGAATTGAGCAAGATAGACGTCCAGAACCCCGAATGTTATCTGCAGATCGTGCAGGCCTGCCATATTATGAGGGACGCATATGTTTATCTGCGTGACTTTGACGTTTCGTCAAAAAAATACGTTGTGTCAAGCATCGTAGGGTTTTTGCGAAACGTAGAGCAGCTTTCACTCTTCGTTACAGCCAGGGCCTATGAGGTGGTAGGATACCAAAAGGCCAAAATGAGAAGATTTGAATCAACAAAGCCCGGGACAAAGGGTAAAAGGGCAGCGATGATGGAACGAGTTAGAAAATTCGCAGAAGAAGTGAAAAGGCAGGGAGAAGAAGGCGAAGATGGTATCAGCATTTCACGAAACAAGGTCACAGAGATTTTTAAAACGGTGGAAACTTATTCAGATCCTACGAAACGGAAATACAGGAAGATGGCTGAGGAGATATTAGAACAGAAGATCCTGTACAAGAAATAGAAAACATTAACGGTCTTTGCGAAACACCGTTAATGTTTCTCTTTACATAATAATATCGCAAGGTTAAGGCTAGGCCACACTGTTCAATGGTGATGGCCTTTTTTCTTTTTAGGTCAAATTCAAGACTGGAGGTTGCAGCTGCCTGATTTTTTAACAATCCAGCAACTGGCTGAAAAACTCAACGTTCAAATTTCGTGGCTATACGCAAGGACCCGTTTGAGGATTGGGAACCCAGACCGGGTGCCACATCTCAAGCTTGGAAAATACCTCCGATTCCGACTGCCAGAAGTTCTGGAATGGTTGGAACGGCAGCAGGCTACTGAGTAACCAAGACCATGGAACGAGGTTTTCAGCTTTCGGCCAGATATTCCCGCTGGGTTGACTGGTTCGGCCGGCATCGGGTCAAGGTCACGTTTTCTTCACGGTTCTCAGACGAAACGCCCGGGCCTGCCCTCTGCAATTTCTGCCAGGGGCGCTGTGAGGTCGAGTGCGCTCGCCTGAGCAAATATCTCAAGAAGATCTCGAGGACACGCGGTTCGTCCCTGTTGATTCCAGAATATCGACTCAGATTCCAAAACAGCGATGGCGAGGACTTTCCAAACCAACCCCTGGAGCTTGCTGCTTATCAATCCCCACTGCCCCCCATGGCGGATATGGAGGTTGACTTGGGATCTCCGGAGGGGGTTGATGCTCTTCATTTTTTAACAGAAAGACAGCGGGTTGTTGTAAAACTTCGTCTCTTCCCTCCCCACTTAACTTTTGAAGAAATAGGTCGCTGTTTTCGTATTACAAAAGAAGCAGCCTTTCAGTGCTGGAATCGAGCTTGTCGGCAAATCCTAAGAGATTCCGACAACCCCGTTAACTTTTCTCCCAATAGTAGGGCCTCTTTTTTTTTGAAAAAGAAATCTTTGCTCTAAAAGTTGAGAAATCATGTGGGCCTTACAACCAGAGAACTGGAGCAACTAAGCGGGCGCGAATACGTCACGCTCCGAGCGTGGTCGCGTAGGGGTTGGTTGAGACCCCCCGAGCTCAAGCACTTTGGACGTGATGGTGGCAGAGGCTCGAGACTTTTGTGGCCGCAAGGGAGCAGTGAAAAGGTGCAAGAAATTTTAAGGCTACAACGGATGGGCTTAACCGTCACCGAGATCGAAAAACTTATGAAAGGAAAAACGGATGTATAACGAAAATCTAGGGGCGACCTTAGCCCGGGAGGCCGCGGAAAGGGCGAAGCGAGATTTGAAATTCCACGAATCCATGTTGGATAGTGAAGCAAAGCGGAAACGTGCAGCCAATCGGAAAAAAGCTGCACAGTTTCGGGAACAAGAAGATTTATTGACTGTCCTGCGGGCGACTGGGGGCAGGTGGCTTGAGTGCAGCAGGCAAATTAAAGAACGGTTGGGGGCATCTCCCGCGGTGCGGGACCATGGTCATGTTTTACGTCTCCACCCAGACGAAAACAGGGCCTGCCTAAACGGAACAAATACTCAATTTGACATTTTGCTACTTGAGTTATTGGAAGGCCTGCCAGGATTCGACAAGTTCAAAGCGGACCTTGCTCAGGTAAAAAAGGCATCACACCAGCAACTCGCAGAGAACGAGAATCGAGCCCAAGAAGTCGTCAAGGAAAACGAAGACATAGTCAACAGTCATTTTGACGTGATGAACTTTGCGGAAAGGGAATTCTCGGAAACGGTTCGGGACAGGACCCTTGCGCGACAAAAAGTCAAAAGACCGATCAACTTTGACGAAGGCGATCCGAAGACCTGGCAGGCGCTTCCTGAAGCGGACGCGAGCAGATCCCGTGACAATTCTGCCAATCAACAAATCGAAATCGGTAAGAAAGAAGAACAGTGCGAGAAAGAAATTCGTAAATTGGAAAAGAAAGTCGAACCGCTTCACTTGGAAATCTCCGAGCGCAGGGGACGGCTTGACCGAGAGGATATTTCTGAATCCGAGTACAAAACGGAACGGCTAGAAATTGACTTCAGGGCGGCGCAAGCAGAAAGGCTGATGATACGTATTCAGACGCTTCATGCGGGCAAGGTGGAATTCCAAAATCAAACAACCGACCTGAAACATAAAATCGCAATCCTCGATTGTGTCCTTGACCACTATGCGCTGTTTCGGGATATCGAAAACTGGACAAACCGGAAAAGGCGAGTGATTCGACGAATTCAAAAGGCACTTACAGAAAGAGGCGAGCTGCTTCAGCTGCGCGAGTCACTGAACGCACGCTGGGCAAAGCTGACCTCTGATCCCGAGCCGCTTTGCGCGCCTTTGTGCTTGCGAGCCGACGCCGAAATTTATTTTTTATAAAGGAGATATAGCAATGCTAAAACACGTACCAGTTTTATGTGCTGAGGAACCCGCGTGGGAGACGGTGGACACTTCTTTGCTACCCCATATGGCGTTTGCTTCGGGACACCCGGACCGTCAAGAAACTTGGCGGATTCCACACCACTTTGTCCAAGACGGCAAAGTCGAATCATCCGGAAGGTATGAGTTCCAGGGAAAAATGTATGTGCATCGCGGCGGACTCTTGGCAGCATTGGCAGAAACCAGTCTCACAGCCGCGGAAAGACAACACCTCCAAGTTCATGCGCGCGCCTTAGAAATACACGCTGGCTCAACCCCAGCAGTCATTCACGGAGCTCTCCTTAGGAACGAACCGGGCGACAAAAGAACCAAGTCAAGTGTGCAGTTAAAGGCTTATTCGTTGCAGGCTGTGAGTGGAAAAATCCAGGCCGCCACCACACTTGAAGGGTTAAAGGCGCTTGAGGACGCATGTTTGCTGCATTTTGCCGAGGTTGAAAAAGGTGCCGAAAACTGGCTTTTGAAAGAGCGCGCGGCGAGCGAAAGTCGTCAAGTGACACGCTTGGTGGCTTTTAGACGAAGACAGATTTTGGCCCAGCCGACAGTTTTGAAAGAAAAAACGCTTTATGATCTCGGAAAACTCGTTGGCTCATCGAAATAATAGGAGCCGGCCATGCTCCCCGAAGGTGCGAGGTTCTCAGTGAGCGCCTCGTGCCTTCAACAACCAAAATATGAAAGGACTACTTTTATGACTACGACAACCGCACAAAAAGACAAGCAACCACTCCGGGTAAACCCGGAGGAAATCGAAAACCTGAGGCAACTGGGATTTTTTGAACGGAGGGCCTTCAAGAAAAAAGCCCAAGCTTACATTAAGTGGTTAGAGGGGCAAGTCGCGGAGGGCAACCCAACCGGCGACCAGAAAGAGAGGCTGTCGGCTCTGCCGGAAGAAGAAACAAACCAGTTAGAGACGCTTGCTGCCACTAAGAAGACGGCGGCGGAACAGGATAAGATTCTTGCGGCCCAAACTTCGCGTCTGGCAGAGCTGGAGAAACAAAAAAAGTATGTTTTGGCGGGCAAAGCCTATCTTCACAACCTCAGACAGCAGGTGCGAGGGCTCAGTGTTCAGACAGGTGAAACCGAGAGCGAGCAAGAGGATTTATTTTTGAGTAAACAATTAAGTGCCTGTGGACCTGCTGAAGTTCCATACTTGCAGCAACTCATCGCACGGCTGAAAACCCAACGTGAGACAATTTTCAAGAGCGGTCCGGTTTTTCAGGATGAATCACACAACCCTGAAGCAAAACAGCGCGGTTACGAACTAGGCAAAAAGATCGGCAAGGGTAGTACGATACCAGTTCATTGAGATATTTGGGCTGGCCTTCCCATTTGTGTTACTCACCTCCAGGCCGCGGCAGGAGGGGTTCAAGAAGTGACGCCCCTCCTGCCACTTCTTGATAGAATGATGAAACCATGTCAAAAACAGCACGAAAAGCAAAGCAAATAATAAACCCCTGGTGTCCGCAACCCGCGAGGGCCGGAGGGCCGTGTTGGCCTTTGACGCACCGGGGGTTTTCTTTGTTTCTAACCCGAAAAAAGGGGGGAACGAGTCATGGTAAAACTGGATATTCAAAGACGACCAACCCAGGGGAATTATTTTGTGGGATATCTCCTGACGGTCGACATGGACGGCAAGCAATACGATTTGAACGTTTCTTTTTTAATCTGGGCACAAGTCAAACCCAATGAAGAAACTGCATTTTTTCTAAGACCAGAAGCCGATGCAGGCACGTACAAGGAACCCAGGACGCCCGTGGAAAAAAAAGAGATATTTGATGGCACGCTTGAACACCGGTGGAAGCCGGGCATCAAAGAGGTGCGGCACCTCATTAACACAGTGTCGTTTCCTTTGAACCCGCGCGACAACCACGAACTATTCGTCTACTGCTTCAATGACCCGGTTCGCTTCTCAGAGACATACAATGAACGCTTGAAAGAGCTGCAGGCCTACTCTGCAGAGCATGGTCAAGAAATATGGAGCGCGCCCAAATGGTCCGAGGTCGATAGCGCGTCGCTTATTCCGGTTGATCGAGTGCCCAAAGAAGCTGACGACTTCTTTTTGAATGTATTCAAATTACGGTTTGAGGCTGCAGGGCATGAAGTTCATAGTTAGCAATACGATATCCATTCAGCGCAGTGATATGCCCCGGCTGGTTAAGTCCAAATGTGAAGAGAGGCTTTGTTTCCCGAATCCGAAATGGCTTGAAAATGAGCGAATGGGTTATTGGCAAGGCGAGACAGCCAAAACGTTATCTTATCTTGACCTCACGTGTGATGCAATAAAAATGCCTCGCGGCTTCATCCGTCAATTTCTAAACATTTTAAGAGATAACAACGTGAGCTTTAATATTCAGGACAAAACGAGGTGTCTGCCACAAGTCCCTTTCAACTTCAAGGGCGAGCTATACCCCTTTCAGAAAGACGCGGCTGAGGCTGTTTTAAGCCGACGGTATGGTGTGCTGAACAGTCCGACAGGATCGGGAAAAACGATCATTGCTTTGTATCTGATAGCACAAAGAAGGCAACCGGCGCTGGTGATCGTCCACACGAAAGAGCTCCTTTACCAATGGCAGGACCGAGCCTGCGAATTCCTGGACATTGAAAAAGATGAGATCGGTTTGATCGGTGATGGTCACAAGACCACAGGGCGACGGCTAACGATTGCTATCATTAACAGCCTCTGCAAGCGTGCAGATGAGGTACGCGACAAAATTGGTTTTCTCGTTGCCGACGAGGTACACCGTTGCCCTGCCAGAATGTTTGCAGAAGCCGTGAGTCAATTTGACAGCAAATACATGCTTGGCTTGAGCGCGACCCCCTATCGGCGGGACGGCCTTGGCAGGGTGATTTTTTTCTACTTGGGTGATCAAGTCTTCAGTATTGACCCTAAGACATTGCAGGAACAGCGGCATATCATGAAACCCATGTTGAAGGTGAGAAGAACTGGCTTTTTCTATGACTACAGAGATGACTACCAAGATATGATTTCAGCGCTTGTGGCAGACGGTGAGCGTAACAGTTTGATCGTTTCTGATGTGCTGAAAGAAGCCTGCAACAGCGATTTTATTTCACTGGTATTGTCGGACAGGAAAGAGCACTGCAAAACATTGTTTGAGATGATCAATTCAACTGGGGTTGAGACGCGTATGTTAACGGGTGCAGTTAGTAATAAGAAGCGGAAGGAAATCGTTGAAGATTTGAACAGCGGTGAAGTCAAGGTGCTGGTAGCAACCGGCCAGCTCGTCGGTGAGGGCCTCGATGTGAAACAACTCACCAGCATATTTTGTGCCACACCGATCAAGTTCACCGGTAGAGTGCTGCAATATGTTGGCCGAATCCTGCGGGTCGCAGACGGCAAAACCGCACCAAAGATATTTGATTTTTTGGATTCTGTCGGAGTGTTGGAAGCCTCCTTCCGGACAAGGTGCCATGCGTACCGGAAGCTGGGCGCGGAAGTTGAGGAAATATGAAACAACAGATCATCGACTTTTTCAACCAAGATTTCACTGCATTCTTTGGAAATTACGTCGACTTGGTTATTCACACGCAGAACGGCGCCAACGTTCAAGTGCTTTGCCCTTTCCACGAGGACACCAAGCCAAGTTTCTCTTTCAACAAGACAACTGGCCAGTGCAAATGTTTCGGCTGTGCTTTTTCTGGTGACCCCTTTTCGTTTTACGCAAAGCTGAAGGGGCTGAGCGCTACGTCGGACTTTCCGAAAATCTTGAATCAAATTGCTTCTGATTTTGGAATCGAAAAGCCGACAGACCAGAAACCCAGGCGGAAGCTTGTCGGGACCTATGACTATGTTGACGAAAACGGAAAGCTCCTATTCCAGGTGTGCCGGTACGAGCCCAAGGATTTCAGGCAACGCCGGCCAGACGGCAAGGGCGGATGGGTCTGGAAACTCGGTGCCGTCCAACGTGTGCTGTATCGATTGCCCGGGATACTCAAATCAGATTACGTGCTGCTTGTCGAGGGCGAAAAAGACGCTGACAAGCTTTTTGAAATAGGTCTGGTTGCTACAACGAACCCGGGCGGGGCCAGCAAGTGGGACGGGCTGCAGAAGAAACACAACATCGGTGAACCACTCAGAGGCAAGGACGTTGTTATCATCCCAGACAACGACCCGGAAGGCCGGGAAGACGCTCAGATGAAGGCACAATGCCTTCAGGGTGTTGCGAAGACCATTAAGATTCTGACCCTCCCAGGTTTGCTCCAGAAGGGGGATGTTAGCGATTATATTCAGAAACAAAATGATACCGACAAAGCAAACGAGCGCCTTTGTCAAATGATTGAAGGCTGTGAACCATGGAAGCCAGAAACCTCAACCGAAGGCCCAGAGCCACAACCCCCCGAGGAACGTCTGACCATCCACTCCGTGCAGGATTTGTTAGAAACTGAATTCAAGTATGTAACTCCCATAATTTCTGAAGGCATCTTGCCCCAGGGCGCCGGCCTGATCCTCGCGGGTGAGGGCGGTGTTGGAAAAAGCTTGATCCTTCTTGAGTGGATCGTCCGGCTTGTCATGGGATGGAAGATTCTCGACATTGATGTGCCCACCTCCAGAACCATTAAGATATTTCAGGCCGAAAATCCCATGTCACAAGTGCAGTTTCGTTTGAGAAAGATCCTACAGGGATTTCAGATCACCAGCCTGCCAAACCAGATATTCTTCTCAGACCCGCGTGCCCGATATGACCTGAAGGTGCCAGCGTCCATCAAGAAAATAAAGGCTGAGGTTTTAGCATGTGGCGCTGACCTCTTTATCTTGGATCCATTGAGTTCGTTTCACAAGGTCAATGAGAACGACAATATTTTGATCCGGAATGTGCTCGACAATGTGACCGACATCTCCAGGGAAACCGGCGCCGCGGCTATCATCATTCACCATTTTGGCAAACCCGTTGAAGGTCGGGACAACAGCTACCGAACCCGCGGGGCTATGAGTATCCGAGATTGGGCGGACACACTCGTCTCGATCATCCACAAGAAGCACGAGAATAAGATTCTCAGGGTGTTGGACTTCATCAAAATCAGAAACGGCCCACAGAGACCGTCAGTGCTCGTACGGAGGGATGAAAATTTCATCCACGAAATCACGGAGGAAGATATGCTGGTGTCAGTATCCCAAGTTAAAGAAATCCTGGAAGACCACCTCGGAGGACAGGCCGACAAAAAACTGGACTTCGTGAAGGCCATTACCAGTCAATGCAACTGCTCGGACAGAACCGCCTATCGAGCCATTGAAAGAGCAGTTGACATGAAAGTCCTAGTCGAGCTTGGTGGACCGGGCAAGGCAAAAAAATACAAAGTGTCTAGACACGCCTCAAAATCTCGTGTCTAGACAAGGGCGAATGTCCACATAGCAAAGCCTTGCCAGCACTGCATTTGTGGCGGTTTTGCTTCTCGTGTCTAGACAAGGGGCTTTGTCTATATCTTTTTTCTAATGATTTCAGGCTTCTGCCATGTGGACACGCCCGTATATAAATACATATGTGTGTCCACATACATCTTTTCGGCGGACTTCACTCGCCGTCGAATCGAAATCTTTTCGGTTTTGAGAAAAGAAAAAAACGGGAAAAAACTTTTGAGAAAAAAAGTCTGGGGGCTGGGATGGCCGACGCGCATCATAACAACCCAAAATGGTCACATCAGATGACGACCCTGGGGACCGGGGGCACGGCCGAGGCCGAGGCCAGGGCCGCCGGCGGGGGCGATGCCCGACCAAGGACCACGGATTGTGAATCCGTTTCAGGCTTGTAACTGCCTGAAAATACAAGGGGGTGCTACCATGCTGCTACTATTATTGACCGGGGGGGTACCGCCTTGGCAACGGCCGACCCCGGAGGTCTCAGTACATGCTCCCCCCCCTCAAAATTTTTTCATGATTTTGGCTTTAGTCTGGAAAAACATCGTGATTTTTGGGGGTTTTAAAGGGTGGGAAGTGCCTAATTTCAAAAGTGGAAAGTCCGGAAATGCAGTGCTGGTGTGGGTTTGATGGAGAGGCCTCTGATTATTGGAAGATTTTCAAAACCCTTGCCGGTTCTAATGATATCAAGGGGTTACCCGAAACACTGCTGTTGAGTGGACTAAAAGCTTTTTTTTGAAGGGAGGTGATCAGAATGCCAAACGTCGGAATTCGTCTAATATCGCCGCCTAAAACCTGGCACGCGACAGCAACTTTAAATGAGAAGGGAGAGGTCGTAACGCTGGGCAATCTTCTTCGGATCAGGAAAGATGACGGTGCGATTTTTTCTATACCGTTGTCGAATGTCGCGTATATCCAAATATTGGAGGGGGGTGAATAGCAATGCCGAAAAAAAGAGCACGGCTGCATGGGGATTTTTCAGAGGATGGTCAGTGGGACGTCAGCGTACCCACCATCAAAGGCATACACGGGGAGGATCATCTCGAGACCGCTGGTGGTGTTGTTCGGGTTACGGACAAGAAAAAGGTTTTTTTTGTTCCGCTGACGTCCATTCTGTTTATTGAACTGTTGGACGCGTAATCTATAATCCGGGGTCTCCAATGGGATCCCGGTCACGCATCAAAGAGGAGCGAGCCGTTTGAACGGCTAATTGTTTTTTGACAACTCAATACCCGTAAGGGCGGCGGGTGAAGCCCCGGCCGGAACTGTGGGCTAATTCACGGAAGAAAACAAATCCCGTAATGGGAGGGATGAAACACCGTGCCCTGTCAAGGCAGGTAGGAAGCCTAACCGAAAAATGGCACGTGTTACCCATTGTTCGTGATTGCTAAGATTCGATCTATCAGACCATGGGAGGAAACGAACAGTGGGGAGGTTACGTGCGTCTATGAGCCGTAGCCCACACTTTTTTTGCCAACCGCTTCACATATGGGAACAAAGTGCACTTGATTATTGTTAAATATGTGGGCGTTTTGAGGAGCCTCCATAACGATGACGGCATCGCTACATTTCCAACAATCTTTTTCTCTGATCTCCGTTTTTTTTACCCTTAGAAGTTTTCTCAAGCTTTTGATACGTGCCAATGTTTCTCCATCGGGGTCAGGTAGCTTTTTCAGCCTTTTTAGTATTTCTTGAAAGTCTCCGTGATTGTCATTGAAAAACTTGCGGATATCACACTTCTGCTTTGACTGGGTACATGTTGTATGCCTGTTATCATAAATGTTACCCTTTTTCCGTGGCGGCATAAGATCAACGAAACAATTCGTGGGATTAATAACTTCATCAACTACTTTATCAAAGTTTTTCCAAGATCTTCGGATTAGATTGCTAAGATGGCTTTCCAGCATTTCCTTCTGGTATTCCTCGGGTGTAACATCACCATACTTCTCAAGAATCTCGGAAACTTTGCTTTTAGGTTTCACTTCGTAGAAAAGCCATAAGCGTTCCAAAACGCTCCCTAATTTATTTCTAAGCGGCGTGGCAGACAATTTCGATATAGCCTCATGCACGTCCGCCAGACTTTTACAATTCACAACTTTTCCGTGAAAATAGATAAGGTTTTGTAGATATCCCTTCTTAAACTCCATCCTAACATAATTCGATGTGAAACTTTTGTCATAATGTGACAATCCTTCCTGTATTTTTCCTTGGGTTGAGCTTTCCTTGCACAAAGCGTCAACCATTATTGTAGTGTCCAAGAATACCTCTGAGGATTTATTCATAGAGGGAGTTCAGCCCCTTCAAGAGGTGCATTAATGTCAAAACTAGCAGCTTCAAGGATGTCACTACACGCATCCAATATATCTTCATCCATGTATATGTTGTCTTTCATTAGAGAGAGTACCTTTTGAAGTGCTACTATCTGGGGTCTTGTATAGACACTCTTGGTATGTGCCTGAACAGCGGTTACAATCAGGCAAATGGCATCCTTGAAACATTTGTCTATCTTGATGAACCCAATCAGTTCAAAAATGTCTTGTGTGATCAGATTCATTTCACTTTCTCTTTCAATTTCATCCTCAACATACAAAGCATCGGACATGCGATCTACAGAGTCCTGGATAATTTGCCTGACCCTCAGCATCTTCGAGGTTCCCGAATCCTCGCCAGATACCCGGTACAGTCTTTCGGGAGATATCTTTTGGCCCACCTCAGGTTCCACATCATGTTCCTGAATCATTTCTTCAAGTTTTGTAACCGACAACGCTACATCTTTATGTAAACCATCTCCTGATGTTTCTCGCCTATCAGGTTTGAAAGTGGGCCATTGTATAGGGGCTGACGTGCCATGTGGTGCCATAGTGACTCCTATGAAACAAGCTTCGATAAGTTCTGCTTTAAACTCTTCTGAACTTGATCAATCAGATATCCGAAGTCTGTGGTTGCTAAATCTACGCTTTTCTTAGTAAAATAATCTATGTCAATTAAGACAGCATTTTCGACAAACTTTGTTCCATCCACCTTTATTGGTTTTGGAACTTCTAACGTGAGCTTTCTCGATATTGCTCGCATATTTAATCGGTATGCGACGTCTTCATCTTGAACTACGAATTGGATTCCAGGCTCTTCAAGACTATCACCAAATAGTTTTATCTTGTCTTCCGAAATGTTTAACAGCTCGCTGCTAGTTATTATATCCGAGGATTCCTTCATGTCGGCTGTGGGTCTTAAGTAAAAGATCCGATTTCCAACTCTGGAAAAAGACTTAATATCAAGAAACTTGGCGATCAAGGGTATTGCTTCTTTGGCGACTTCTTTAAAAAGCTTCAGGTTCGATGGTGGATAGTATTGACTCAAACGTATTCCTTTTTGGCTGAATCTTAAATCCAAGTCTTCACCTTTCATCTTGAATTCAGCCTTTTCTGGATTTACTGTTACCATTTCCAGGTCAGTCCATTTTTCGCAAATAGCCTTCCATATCTTCCCGCAGTTATCCCAATAAAGGAATCCGCGGGAAAACCGCACCTCTAATACTATCCGCTCAACAATTAACTTATCAAAGTTTATTGCCATAGCCATGACTTCACTGATTAAGAGCTTTACGAGACGATTATCAAGATTGACAGATCACGGTGAAATTATGAAATATCACGGACTGTTCTTTTTGTCAAGGAAAGGACTTGAAAGGACTTGAATTTATCAGCCAGTATGATATAAACAGAACCGTCAAACCTCAGCGCGGCTTCCGGTCCGTCAATCCGGTTGTTTTGTTTTCAGACGGTGTTCCCGTGGTGTCCGCCAGCCGTAAGGCCCGGAGGTTTTCGTTGAGGACCTGACAACGCCACGGGATTTTTGTTTTTGGGCCACGAGGCTGGAAGGAGGTGATTTTCTGAAATCGATTATGACAACGCTCGTCTGTTTCTGGATCCTCGCGGCCGTGTTTCACGTGAAGCCCGATTCATTTTCTCCAGGCCGGCGGTATTCGGTCTATGACAAAAACTGGAATCGAGCCGGCTATATTATCGCAGACGACCTCCGGCCCGGGACTTTTCGCGTGTATGACAAGGACTGGAAGCGAACGGGATATATCAAGAAAAACGATTTTTTCAAAAAAGGGAGGTGAGGTCTTGTTGGTGGGGTCAACTTTTTAACCCGTGCCCCTGGGGCGCTGTGTGTTTACGCCACGCCCCGGGCTATATCATCTTGTGCCCTCCGCGGAGATCGTGTCAGATATGCCGAATGGCGAGGGGTAAATCCACTTGAGGCATCGAAATTATCTATACCAGCCGGGGTGTTTTCCGCTTGACAACATTTCTTATACAGGTTACCTTGGCACCACGACTAACTATGAAAGGGGGTGTTCAAGACAGTGAATGTTCACATCAAAGACTTTCCGGCAGGCTTACATCGGGAAGCCAAGATCCAGGCGGCTGTGGAAGGGGTAACGCTCAAGGCCATAGTTATCAAGGCACTGACAGAGTATTTGAAAAGGCACAAGAAGAAAGGAGTGTGATGCACATGGCATGTGTAACACGAAGGCGTAATAGGTGGGTATTGGACTTTTATGATCGAGACGGAAAAAGGTGCTGGAAGACCATGCCCAAGGGTGCCACTAAGGCTGAGGCCAATGTGGAGCTTGGCAAGATTGAAAAGAGGCTGCGGTGTGGGAGCTATATTCAACCAAGTATGATGCCGCTATTTGAAGATGTGGCAGACCAGTGGCTTGACAACACGAAGTTGAAGGTCAGGCACACCACCCTGAAAGGGTATGCGAGTCACATCGAAGTCCATCTCAAGCCATTCTTTAAGGGTAGGAAAGCGAATGAAATAACCATAGACATGGCGGAACGGCTCATTTCAGACTTAGTAAAAGCCAAGGTCTATGCCAACACGGTCAGGAAGATTGTGCAGACGCTGGGGTTCATTATGAAATATGCTGCCCACCCAAGGCGGGGGTATGCCTATTACAATCCGATCCCCGACGTGGAGAACAGGCCCAGGAAGATTGAGACAGAGGCCGACATGGCCAGCGTTGAGGAGACCCAGGCCATTGCAGATGAGATGCCCACGTTGCGGGATAGACTTATGGTGCTTCTTGGTGCCCTTGGGGGTTTGAGGGTTGGCGAGATATTCGGCCTCCAGTGGCCAGACATTCAATGGGAGCACTGTCAAATCGCTATTAGACGCACATTCAATCATGGAAGCTTCTTTCCGCCCAAGAGTAAGACTTCCAAACGCCTAGTGGACGTGGACAAGCGTTTCTTCTTGGAATTGAAGAAATGGAAGCTGGCATGTCCTAATAGTGAGTTGAATATGGTATTTCCTAGCAGGTATGCCGGGCCTATGAGTTCAAGGGGTTGGACTCACAGGGTATGGCATCCGGCCAGGAAGCGTGCTGGTGTTCGCCACTTGACCCCAAAGAGCCTGAGACACCTCAGCGGCTCTTATCTCCTAGACCAAGGTGAAGCTGTGGGTTACGTGCAGGACCACTTAGGTCATTCAACCTGTAGACTGACGATGGACACCTACCGTCACAAGATCAAGAAACACAATCAACGTGCCGCAGAGAAGCTTGGCGGGGCCTTTTACGATGATGGTAGCAAAATGGTAGCAAATGACTCTTGACGTTTTCCAACCTACCGAAATTATTGCCTTTTCGGCTTGGTGGCATAGATCTGCTATCCAAGCACGGTGTCGGGCACCACAGGGCAGCCCCTCAGGAATTCTTCATCCCGCAGTCGTTTTCCGGATTCGAGCTGAACCTCTCTTAGTGAGAGTATTCCGCGGCCGGCTGCCACTTTGAGTTCTCCGGGAAATCCTTGCAAAACAGTTCCTGGCTTTTCGCTGGTCTTGTCCTTGAGATTCTTGGCCTTGAGTATCTTAAGCCTTTTGCCGCGAAGTAACGTGAAGGCCCCTGGCCACGGGTCAACCCCACGGACAAAGGCATCCAGAGATTCTGCATCTTTGCTCCAGTCGATGAGTCCGTCCTTTTTTTCCAGCAAGGGTGCATATGTGGCGGCTGAACTGTCCTGAGGCGTGCCTTTCAGGCGACCTGACTCCAGCTGGCCCAAAGTCTCGATCAACAGCTGGGCCCCTGCCTCTGCCAGTCTCTCGTGAAGGGTCTCAGCGGTGTCCTGCGGCCGAATGGGAACCTTCGTTGAAAGAAGGATATCTCCTGTATCCATGCCCTCATCCATCCACATAGTAGTCACACCTGTCTCATGCTCTCCATTAATAATCGCCCACTGGATGGGAGCCGCCCCCCGGTATTTGGGTAGCAGCGATGCGTGGATGTTGATGGCGCCGAGCCTGGGGATTGCCAGGATGGTGCCAGGCAAGATATGCCCGTAGGCAACTACAACAAAAAGATCAGGATCAAAGTCTGTTATCTTCTCGACGAACCAGGGTTCCTTGACGCCGGTCGGCTGAAGCACCACGTACGGCATGGTGCCGGCAACCTTTTTGACAGCAGAGGCAACGATGCGACGTCCGCGCCCCTTTCGGCGGTCCGCTTTGGTAACCACGGCTACGACGTCATATCTGCTCTTGTGGAGGGCCTTGAGTGTGGGGACGGCAAACTCCGGGGTGCCCATGAATACTGTACGATACGTGCTCACATCTGCAGGCCGGTATCCGAATTGAGCCTAACTCAATTGGGTGGTTGCGTGTTACGCTTAGGCGATGAGTAACCATATTTCATTATTTCATTTTGGATAGAAATATGATCCGGAATTTCGCAAAGGTATTGGAAAATCATTATCAGTCATTGCGAGCGATAACGAAGCAATCTTTTGGTGACGGGATTGCTTTGTCGCTTCGCTCCTCGCAATGACGTCTCGTGAACCTTGCCAAATTTGGCATCATTCAGCAGATGAAAACGGGTAGCTACCCAAACCCGAGCCTATTTTCGCGGCACCGAGGGCGCTTTCTGCTTGTCAGTCTGCTGAAAGATCTCAAAACGTATGGGCACCTCCAGGACCTTAATGTCTTTGTGGTTTGTATAGATCTTCAAAACATCCACATTGGGCCCGTGTTTGAGTTTTTCCAAAACGGGTTCAACCATGAGCTGAAACACCCGGCCCGGCTGTCTTTCCTTGACGTCAACCTTGAACAGGGATTTCTCCAGTTCCACCTTCTCGATCTTTAAGTCGCTTGCCTTGCTCGAAACGACTGTGACCGGCCGTTTCATCGGCCTGCCGCCTTTGCTTAACTGCTGCACCCGTTCCTTGGTCATACGCCCGAAGTTCAGGGCTTTTGGCCTGGCCTCGACAGGGGCCCTCACATAGCCGGAGACCTGGATTACTACTTCGGACTTCTCCGGATAATTCGAGGCTAGTTTGATTTGGCCCTTGTATCTTCCCTCTTTTTTGACCTTGTTTCTGACAATGAGCTGATATTTGCGACCCTTTTCAACCTCTTTCAGTTCAACTGCCACCTTGTCAGGAATGGAAATCGAG
>SDBT01006994.1_pt1 | contig 18632 bp, 11 predicted proteins | sample 2277101 | NCBI WGS metagenome assembly SDBT01 (sample SAMN10404973, study PRJNA504765) | marine sediment metagenome | isolation source: marine sediment core GS10_PC15, 103 cmbsf | place: Arctic Ocean: Southern Knipovich Ridge | collected 2010
TGATATGTTCCGGCTGAAAAGGATAGAGGAACTGATCGAAAACGAGATCCTCAAGCTACCTGTGCCTGCAGAGCTGGGTGAGAGTCCAGAATGGAACCCAGGTTACCGTCCTGTGAATCCCAGATTTAAAAAGAAACACAAGAAAAAGGGCAAGAATAAGTAACATAAATTCTGTCTTATTATTTTTTGTAAATTCAAACAAAGTTCTTGGTTTGAATTATTCTAAAATGGTACTGTAGATATAATATTTACGGGATCAGTCATTAAACTGTTTTGTAATCATGAAAATAGCCCTGATTGGAACATATCCACCTAGAAAATGCGGAATAGGTACCTTCACAAATAATCTATTAAAGGCTATTGCAGCCAATACTGACCATCATGATCTGGCCTCTGTTGCAAGGGTTATTGCTATCGATGAAGATGGACAGGAATATGATTACCCTGACGAGGTAATATTGAAAATCAGGCAGAACCGTCAAAGGGATTATGCCACTGCCGCAAAGCAAATTAATTTTAGTGATGCCGATGTATGTGTACTTGAACATGAATTCGGCATTTTTGGGGGAGATGATGGAGTATATATTCTTTCTCTGATACACAGGCTTGACCTTCCACTTATCGTCACACTCCATACAGTTCTCAATAATCCATCCTACACGCAGCGGTCAATAATTGAAGAAATAGGTAACAGGGCTGCGCGGATTGTTGTGATGAGTAAAAGGGCTATTGATTTTCTTACTGAGATCTATAATATACCACTGGAAAAGATTGATTATATCGAGCATGGTGTACCAGACTTTACTAAGGTATCCTCAGTGGATATTAAAAAGAAATATAATTTTGAGGACCGGAAGATATTATTGACTTTTGGACTGATAAGCCGGAACAAAGGCATTGAAACAGTGATTAACGCCCTGCCTGATGTAGTGCAAAAATATCCTGAATTATTATATATCATATCAGGGAAAACACATCCGGAAGTTGTCAAACATTCCGGTGAAGAATACCGGAACTTCCTGCAACGGCTCGTCAAAGAACACGGACTTGAAAAAAATGTGTTTTTCAACAATGAATTCCTGTCAGAAGAACAACTCTTTGAATACCTTACTGCATCTGATATTTACATAACTCCTTACCTTAATGAAGCACAGATAACCAGCGGAACTCTCTCATATGCCGTTGGTGTGGGATCAGCAGTCGTTTCGACCCCATACTGGCATGCACAGGAAATACTTGACGACGGAAGAGGTATGTTGTTTGGGTTCAGAGATTCCAGCCAGTTGTCACAAGTTATACTGGAATTGCTTAATGATGAGAAGAAAATTAATGATTTGAAAGAAAAGGCTTATGATTATGGAATAAAGATAAGATGGCCAAAAATAGGCAGACAGTATCTCTCTCTTGCAGAATATTTATACGACAGTTGGAATAGGGAACTTGAACTAAAAAAACCACGCATTCAGATACCACTGCTCCCTGTCTATAACCTTGCTCATGTCAAAAGACTAACTGATGATACAGGGATTGTACAGCATGCAAAATATGGAATACCAAACCTCAAAGAAGGTTATTGCCTTGATGACAATGCCCGTGCTTTGTTGATGGCTCTGATGGCTTACCGGCAGAGTAAAGACCAGGAAGCCCTTGAACTTATTCCAATCTACCTCAGTTTCATTCATTATTTGCAGCGGGAAAATGGAAATTTTGGAAATTTCCTGAGTTTCAGCCGACAATTTCTTGATGAATATGGATCAGAGGATTCATTTGGACGGACCATCTGGGCCCTGGGTTTTCTAGTCAGCAATGCCCCAAATGATGCATTCAAGCAAATTGGCAGAGAAATATATTTCAAATCCATCCAGAACTTTGATAAACTTGAGTCTCTAAGAGGCATTGCAAATGTCATTATAGGGATTGCTTGCTTTCTAAAAGATACACAGGGGGATGAGCCACAGTTACTACTATTATTAAAACTAACTTCGAAACTGGTTAAAGCATATCATGCACATAATGAAGAGAAATGGCACTGGTTCGAAAATACATTGAGCTATGACAACGGGATACTCCCCCTGGCAATTTATCATGCGGCAGAAATAACCAATGATGATGAGCTTCTAAAAATCGCAAATGAGTCTCTTGAGTTCTTGGAAAAAGTCACATATGGTCATGGATATCAAGCCCCTGTAGGAAATAATGGCTGGTATCAAAAAGGTGGTGAATTGCCGGAATACGATCAGCAATCGATCGATGTCATGGCGATGGTACTATTATATCATCAAGCCTACAAGGCCACCAAGAATAAAGAATACATTGATAGATTATTCTCTTCATATATGTGGTTTCTGGGAGATAACTCGCTGAGATTGCCATTATTTGATCATGAAACCTGTGGATGTTGTGACGGACTGGAATCAACCGGCGTAAACCGAAACCAAGGGGCTGAAAGCACACTGGCTTACTGGATATCACACCTCACCGTTCTTGCTGCCCAGGAAAAGGAGTTTGAATATATCGAATGATGATTGAATATTTCAATCTTGCATTAGCTCATCCAGCAGTTCTTCCAGCGAAATATTGGCAAAGCCCGTGCAATAATCTGACATGGCATAAGGGACGATAAGTTCGTTGTTATGAATTATTGAGCCACAGGTATATACTACGTTGGGCACATAGCCTTCACGTTCATCTTCATCCGGGACTATTAAGGGTTCCTTTAAGCGACCAATTTCACGGGTAGGATCGTCCAGATCCAGCAGGCTTGCACCGATACAGTATTTTCTCATCGGACCGACCCCGTGGGTAATTAAAAGCCACCCCTTTTCAGTTTCAATAGGTGATCCGCAATTACCAATTTGAATAAATTCCCAGGGCCGTTTAGGTTTTTGTAAAATCTGTGCCTTCTCCCAAACATGGATCAGGTCTGAAAACATAATATAATTATTCACACCGTCCACCCTGGATAACATGGCATATTTGCCATTGATTTTTCTTGGAAACAGGGCAAGGTTCTTATTCGAAGCATACGGTCCATGCAAAGGGATGACCTTAAAATCATAAAAATCATTTGTCTGCAACAATTTTGGCAAGATGGTTACACCATCATTAGCGGTGTAAGTTGCATAGTAGGTAATATTGCCATCTTCATGTATGAACCTTACAAACCTGGCATCCTCAATTCCTTTGCTCTCCGTTTCCGATACCGGGAAAAGCACCCTTTCCGAGATATCTGTATCAAGTGAAAAGGAGACTTCATAATGAGCATCGGCCAGCCATATTATTTTTTCAACAACCCTGTGTTTTTCAGGACTCAGATTATTGTCTTTTAATACTTTATTTACCTTCCTGACGAGCTGGCGATAATCAAACTGCTCGGGCAGTTCTGCCATAATCAATACTGTAAGTTCAGGAGAAATATCCATCTCCAGTAATTTATGGAGAAAATTTTCTTTTTCGTATTTATATCGTTTGATAATCTCCGCCTCTTCAATCAAATAACCTGGGGGTCGAGCGATAAAATCACCGACATTATTAAGAATTCCCCTGCGGAATACAATGGATGAAATATGTCCTTCTCCAGTCGATCTCAAGCTGAGAATTACCCGTCTCTCACCATTACTCAATCCGGACTGATCGGGATGTTCAATTATTGAGGGATTAAACAATGCTGCTGCCTCAATGGAATATTCATGTGTAAAGAATGAGCCGATCAGTAACTTACATTGTTCTGAAATCATAGCGGGATCAACTTCAAGATCAGCAAAATGGAATAGCAGGTTATTAAAATGCCTTTTAAACAGTTTTGAAATATTTCTGTGTCTTATGGAAAACTTCCTCAGTGTCTGATTCAGGGCTGCCTGAACATCCTCATCTGAAAGATCAAGTACTTTCAATATGATTTCCCTGGCCCTTTCATCTCCACTATAAAAATAGCGGGCAATTACCCTGTTTTTATCAGGATACAGAACGGTATCTTTTTTACTGACTGTGATATTCATTATGAAACAGATATTAGTGCTTACTCACATAATACATTTCAGAATTATATTGTAAATGTATGATTTCTTTATTCTTATGAAAATAAAACGGTTAAAATTTGATGAGATATCCTTTTGAGAATTTAAAAGGTATGGGATTTGCGACTAATTTTTAAGCTTTTTTAGATATATGGGAATATTCCGATGCAGATCCTTACAGTAAACTATACAAAAATATAGAGATTTATGTGTTGTATTATTGGTATATTGGGGCAAGGCAGACACTTTAGATATGAGAATAGCTATATTATCTTCCGTAGCCTGGCGCACACCGCCCAGACATTACGGTCCCTGGGAACAAATCGCATCGAATATTGCTGAAGGTTTGAATGAAGAGGGTTTTGATGTAACCTTATTCGCAACAAAAGATTCTGAAACAAAAGGCAGACTGGACGGAGTAATACCAATGGGTTATGAAGAAGATAAGGATATTGATCCTAAAGTTGCAGAATGTACGCATATTAGTTACCTGATGGAAAAAGCCAATAGCTTTGACATTATTCATAATCACTTTGATTTTCTGCCCCTTACCTATTCACATTTGATAAAAACTCCATTGGTAACAACCATTCACGGGTTTTCTTCGCCAAAAATAATTCCTGTTTATAAAAAATATAATAAAAGAAACTATTATGTATCCATTAGTAATTCAGACAGAAGTCCTGAATTAACGTATGTCTCAACAGTCTACAATGGGATTGATGAAAACCTTTTTACCTTGAATGAAAAACCTGGGGACTATCTGTTGTATTTTGGCCGGATTCACCACGACAAAGGAACATGGGAAGCTATTCAAATTGCAAAAAAGGCTAAAATGAAGCTAATCATTTCAGGTATAATTCAAGATAAAACCTATTACGATGAGAAGGTTGCTCCATTTATAAATGATGAGAATATATTATATGTGGGCAGTTCCGGTCCGGAGAAGCGAGATACATTATTAGGCAATGCATATGCACTTTTGCACCCAATAAACTTTGATGAACCATTTGGCCTGAGTGTGGCTGAATCAATGTTTTGTGGTACTCCTGTGATTGCATTTAACAAAGGGGCTATGCAAGAATTGATACTTAATGCCCGTACCGGCTTTCTCGTACAGGATATTGATGAAGCGGTGGAAAGGGTTTCTGATATTTCCGGTGTTAGACGAAAATACTGCCGGGAATGGGCAGAAAGCAAGTTCAGTAAGAAAAAAATGATTACTGATTACATTATTACTTACAGGAAAATTCTAGGATAATGAATTAATCCACTATCAAACCAGATGCGTTGACAGGTTTATCATCCCCAGAATTTAATATAAAATGCAATGATAATGGCTATGATAACAATGGAGTTGATCACATCCCACTTATTATAGCTTGCCCGGGTAGCAGCCCTCTGTTCCGGAGTTGATGAATAAAAGGTGACACCGACAAGCTTTGCCTCATTAGCCCGCTCGGTAAAGAAACTCACTACGAATATCACCATCAGACAGATCCCGAACAAAACAATTTCATAATGCAGCCAGTTGGGAGCTACCCAAATGGCATGGTACCAGGTACCCTCCGGCACTGAATCAGCAAATATATTAAATGCCAGGCGAATCATGCCCAGTACAAATCCTGTTGCCAGCCCTGCAAATCCTGCCTTCGGAGTCGCTCTCTTCCAGAATACACCCAGAAGGAACACTGAGGCTATACCGGGAGCCAGGAGCGATTGTACATCCTGCAGGTATTCATAGAGAACTTTCCCGATGCCTTTCATAACCGGGATCCAGGCAATACCAAGGGCAACGATCACGACAGTTGCCACACGGCCCACATATACCAGATGTTTCTCGGTTGACTCGGGTTTATACTTCTTATAGAAATCCACCGTAAACAGGGCTGCTGATGAATTAAACAGGGAAGCCAGCGAACTCATCAAAGCTGCCAGCAAGCCACCGACTACGACTCCTTTCAGGCCAATTGGCAGAAGTTCGGAAACAAGCAATGGAAAAGCCGAATCTGAGTCCTGAAGGTCAATTAATCCTTTTTCATTCAGGGCAAAAGCGATCATTCCGGGAATAAGGAATATAAAGACAGGCAGTAGTTTAAGGTAAGCACCGAAGATGGTTCCTCTCCTGGACTGGGTCTGGTTTCGTCCTGATAGCACACGCTGAACAATATACTGGTCTGTACACCAGTACCAGAACCCGATAATGGCAGACCCCAGGATCACACCTGTCCACGGGAACTCTGGATCTTTGGGTGACCGCATCAAACCCATCATGGAGTCTCCGTGTTCTGTAATGTTTTGACTGCAAATAGCCTCCAGCTCTGCCCAACCACCGACTTTATTAAGACCAATAACAACGATGGTAATGGATCCGACCAGCAGGACAGGGGTTTGCAAAATAGAGGTATATAACACGGATTTCATACCACCTATTACCGTATAGATCCCCGTAATAATCACCAGCCCAATGGCCCCGAACCAGAAAAAATCGATGCCCCAGATTGATTCTATTCCGAAAACCTCTTTGAAAACAATCCCGCCGGCATATACAGTAACCGCCACTTTGGTGAGAATATATGAGACCAGTGAGATGATCGATAAAAGGGAACGTGAAGCTGAATTGTAACGTTTTTCAAGGAATTCAGGCATGGTGAACACACCGCTCCGGGCATAAAACGGGACAAATAGCCAACCCAGTACAAGGATCATCCATCCATGCATTTCCCAGTGTGCCATAGCCATCCCGCTGGATGCACCGGCACCTGCCAGTCCCACAAGATGTTCAGAACCAATATTGGATGCAAATATGGATGCCCCTATGGCAATCCAGGTGGCATCCCGCCCGGCCAGAAAATAATCTGTGGATGTATCCTCCTTCATGCGACTTACCCAGACAATGATCCCGACCAAAGCCAGAAGAAAGATCCCTAAAACGATCCAGTCTAATAGATGAAATCCCTCCATGATAATTGTTGTTAGTTAAATAATAAATGTTGGGGTTACGCGTATGAAAATACTAAAAAAATGCGATTGGTAGTATGGATTGAATTATTTAGATTTAGCTAAACTTTTTACAATGGCAAAAATTATTGTGTTGGGAACCGGTCTTGTAGGCAGTGCCATGGCAGTAGACCTGGCCTCAAATCATGAGGTCACTGCACTGGACCTTAATACAGAATTATTTGATCGCTTAGAAAAAAAGGGTGTGAAAACAAAGCAGGTTGATTTGAGTAAGTCCGGTGAAATAGCCGGCCAGGTATCAGGATATGACCTGGTAATTGGTGCCCTGCCCGGACATATGGGATTCCAGTGCCTGGAGGATGTTATTTCGGCTGGGAAGCACATTGTGGATATATCCTTCATGCCTGAGGACTATCTCAGCCTGGACGATCTGGCCAAAAAGAAAAGTGTTACTGCCGTAGTGGACTGTGGTGTTGCTCCGGGAATGGGAAACATGATCCTTGGGTATCATGACCGGCAGATGGAGGTGGATGATTTTTGCTGTTATGTTGGCGGGCTCCCAAAGAAGCGGGAATGGCCCTATGAATATAAGGCTGTCTTCTCTCCCATCGATGTCATAGAGGAGTATACAAGGCCGGCCCGTTATGTGGAGAATCGCCGGGTAATCATCAGAGAGGCCCTGTCTGACCTGGAATTGCTTGATTTTCAAATGGTTGGAAAATTGGAGGCCTGGAATTCCGATGGACTTAGATCGCTGATAACAACCATGGACATACCGAACATGATTGAAAAGACATTGCGATATCCCGGTACCACCGAGTACATCAAGGTACTTCGGGAAACCGGCTTTTTTTCATATGATGAAGTAAGTATCAGTGGGAAAAAGATCAGGCCTATCGACCTGACGGCAAAACTCCTTTTCCCTAAATGGAAACTTCAGGAAGGGGAAAGCGACATGACGGTCATGAAGATCATTATATCCGGGAAAGAAGAAGGTATAGCTGTGCAGTATAAATATGATCTATACGATGAATATGACCCGGAGACGGAGGTTCATTCCATGGCCCGGACAACCGGATACACTTGCACCGCCGTGGCGGATCTCATACTGGCAGGTAAATTTAACCGCCAGGGTGTTTGTCCCCCGGAATTTGTGGGACAGGAACCCGGCAGTTTCGAATATGTCCGGGATTACCTGGCCGCAAGAAAAGTGCAATACAAAATGGAACGGAAAGAAACTTAGTCCTTACTGTACTCTGAAGGTGCAACACCGTACAATTCCCTAAAACATTTGGCAAAATATGATGGATGGTTGAATCCCACCTCATAGGTGATCTCTGCCAGGTTTCCAAAATTAGATTTAATGAGCTGGGCAGCACGTTTCAGGCGGATGGTACGGATGAATTCGCTGGGGGATTGGTCCGTGAGGGCTTTGATCTTGCGGAAAAGTTGCATTCTGCTCATCGCCAGTTCTGATCCTAACAGCTCAACACTGAAATCCTCGTCCGACATATTTTTTTCAATGATCTCCAGGGCTTGAATGATGAACCTCTCATCTGCCGAGGTTACAGCAATTTCTCTGGGTTCCAGCATAAGTTCCTTGCGGAATCTTTCCCGGAGTTTCTGGCGCTGCTTTATCAGGTTCTTAACCCTCACACGCAATTCTTTGATATTGAATGGCTTTGTGAGATAATCATCCGCCCCTGTTTCGAGTCCCTCAATTCTATCCTCAACACTCGTCTTTGCTGTCAGCATGATCACGGGAATATGACTGGTACGCTCATCTGTTTTCAGTTTCTCACATAACTCCACACCATCCATTTTTGGCATCATCAGGTCAGTGATGATAAGGTCCGGAAGTTGTTCAGTAGCAACCTGCAACCCTGCAGCACCATCTGCTGCTTCCATAACATTGTATTCCGCCATATTATCTGTAATATGCGTACGAATATCCTCATTGTCCTCAACCGTAAGGATGATCTGCCTGTCGTCACCCACATGGGAAGGCTGGTCCTTTCCTGAATCAGATTCAACCTGCTCTTCATATGATTTCTCCAATGTAGCGGTTTCTTCTGAAATGATATATTCAGAAGCATCCAGGTGACTGGTTCCCAATGGGATTGACAAATGGAAACGGGTACCAAGATTGACCTTGCTTTCTACCGTAATATCACCCTTCAGAAGATCGATCAGTTCTTTTGTAAGGGAGAGTCCTATCCCCGTTCCAACCCTTTCAGGTTCATCCTTTCCCCTTACCTGGTAAAACCGGTCAAATATCCTGGTAAGCTCTTCTTCGGGGATCCCCGAGCCTGTATCCCTGACTTCAATTTGAATGGATTGAAGTCCCTCGTCGATCTTTTGTTTACGCGAATACTCCCTGTCAACCAGAACATTAACCGAAACAGTCCCTCCGTCTTCGGTATATTTAATAGCATTACCAACCAGGTTGGTAAGGATCTTGTCCAGTTTATCTGCATCAAAATAGGTGACAATTTCTTCTTCGGGAAATTTTACTGAATAATGGATATTATTTTTTTCAGCACGAGATGTAAATGAAAGGGCAATGATTTTCAGATGACGGATAACATCACCCTGGATCATTTCAATCTTAAGTTTCCCGGAGTCAAGCTTTGAGAGATCAAGCAACTGGTTGATCAGGCTGAGCATTTTATTGACATTTCTTTCCATCAGTTTCAATGCCCTGACAGATGGTCTCTTCTGCTGTTCATCATCAAGCATTTGCTGTATGGGGTCAAGAATCAGCGTAAGCGGGGTACGCAGCTCATGTGATATATTGGAGAACATCCGTGTTTTCAGTTCATCCACCTCTGCCAGCAGGGCATTGGCCCTGTTCTTCATCCTGTAGTTCCTGTACATATAGAAAAGGCTGATAACTACCAGGAAAAGAGCGATTACCGCAAAATTACGCAGGAGTTTTACCTGTTGAAGATCAGCTTCCTTCTGCTGTATCTCACGATTATGTTCCCTTTCCAGCGTATAGCTTCTCAACAATGCAGTGGCTTCCATCTGTTTAATACTATCATTCATCTCTATATATAATTCAGCATAATATAGCGCAGACTTATAATCTTCATTTTTCTTATGGGAATCTGCCAGTAATTCAGCATTATCCCTGATTTCCTCAAGAAAGTTCTGTTCTCTTGCCATAGTCATTGCAGAATCAAGGTAAAATATGGAATTTTCATAATCACCGATAATATTATAGTACTTGCCAAGATGAATGTAGGAATCAACCAGCCTCGGGTTATTTCCCAGATGTTTGCTCAGCTGTAAACCTTTAGCATAATATTGATAGGCATTATCAAGGTCATTTGCATACTCATAATTCTCTCCAATATTCAAAAATGCGGCAATCATTGTACGATTGCTATCTCCTGCTTCTTGCATTATTTTCAACGCCTGGAAGTAATATTGCTGGGCCATGGTATATTCTTCTTTTCCGTCATATGTAGATCCAATCCCCAAATAGATATGGGGAATATAGGTTTCATTTCCCAGGCTCTGGAACAGTTCCAGGCTTTTCTCAAAATACTCTTTGGCCCTATCGTTATCCTCGTAAAGCCATAAATTGCCAAAGGCGTTATAAACTGTTGCCAATCCTGATGAATCCTGCAATGCTTCATATAAGTCCAGGCTCGCGTTCAGGTTGTTAATCGCAGACGAGAGTACTCCGAGTTTTCGATAAATAACTCCACTAAAATAAAGTGAACGGGCCATTCCGGACTTCTCCTGCAGCTTTTCTGCCAGCTCATAGCTTTGTAGAGCAAAATAAATGGCTGAATCCGGATCAGTATTCCTGAGATAGTCAGTGAGTTCACATAAAATCCTTAAGCGGATGGTATCTTCTTCTGAATGATCCATGACAAAAAGCAATGAATCCACAGATGGCTGTGCTATGACAGGAAAAATCATCCAGGAGATAATGACTAGTATGGTCAGATTCCTTATCATTTCTTTTCTATCCCAACCAACCCCCATTGGATCAGTTTTCTCAGAATCCAGCGGGTGCGTTCTTCTCCTAAAAATACAACATTTTTACGGATGAACTCTTCGACAGTTGATTCCTGTAAATCCCTGTATGTCTGGACAAAAACCCGAGGAACCTTAATCATCTTTGCCATCCTGTGTGATACCGGCAAAACAAGATAATGGTAGTGACCTTTTTTGAATTTCGATTTCCCTTTCAACCGAACCGGATCATGAATATAATCATGGATATAATAGTTTGTTTCAATCAATTTCCAGTATGGAACAGGCCTGATAATATCTGCCGGACCTGGCTTTTTAATTGCATGGCGGGGTTTTCTTTTTGCAGCCTGTATAATTTGGTAATGCTCATATTTCGCAATCATAAACGCTTTTGTGAAATCCGCCTGGAATATATCCCAGGCAGATAACATTAATCCTTTGTTAAGTAAATACTCCAGGTATTTCTTCAGGATATCGGTCAGGAAATATAGTTCCGGAAGAGGTGTATCAGCCCCGTACTGATAAGCATCAATATTCTTTTCAATTTGGCTCAACAGATCCGTTTTCATGCTCTCTTGCTCTATAAACTCTCTTATTAATATAAGTGTAGGCAGAAAATGCTCAATATTATTTACAAGATCAGCCAGGAACAAATAGGTTTGCCGCGATATTTCATTATTTGGCAAATAATAAAATGAGCTGAAGGTCATTTTATCGCCTGTAATCAGCCTCTTCATTTTATCAGTAAGATGGGATACTGAAAAACCTGAATGTATCTCATCATACTCCAGTTCTTCTACATACTGTCTATAGATGGGCGTCCCTGGCAGGATGGAAAGCAGGGTTAGCTGGGGCCGTGCTCCTGCAATCGTCATCATTAGAATGGATTTAAGGGTATCATTAAGATCACTGCGGGTTTCTCCCGGAAATCCGGCCATGTATGATACAATGGTAATAATCCCCTTCTCAGTTGCATGCCTGACCATCCTTATGGCCTTATCAAGTTCAAGGTTTTTTCTTATCTCCTTCTGTATCCGTTCCGAACCGGTTTCAATGCCTAAAAATATGGCATTGCAGCCGCTCTTCTTCATTTGATCAAGCATCTCTTCCGAAACACAATCCGTTCGGGCTGAACAGGTCCAGGTAAATGGAACCTTATGTGAATTATTCCTTGCCGATAATTGCCCTGTAAATTCAGCGATAAATTCCTTGTTCAATGTGAACATATCATGGGAAATGCCAAATCCCGTTACTCCCAGCTGTTGATTACAATACTCCATCTCCTCGATGATCCGGCGGGGTGATTTCACCCGGTATTTTCTTAAAAAAAACTGGTTTGTGGTACAGTAGGTACAGGGAAAGGGACAACCCCTGCCGGCATCGATGCGCAACTTGTTCTTTTGGAATATCCTATTATAAGCAGGTACAGGCAACTTATCGAGATCCATCACGATCTGACCCGGTGATTCTGAAATTACTTCTTTTGTTAAAGGATCCCTGTATACGAGTCCGGGTAAATCCTTCGCATTCTCCTTTTTTCCATCCAACAGCATGGAAATCAATTCAGGCAGTGTATAATCAGCTTCCCCTTTCAGGATAAAATCAATAGATGGATATTTTTCCATCGTACTCTCTGCCAGAATGGAAGCCTGTGGTCCGCCGAAGATAATAGGTATATCCGGATCAATTTTCTTGATCTCTTCAGATATCAGCAGGGACACAGGAAAGGAATCACACCATGTGGAGAAACCCAGTGACTTTGGTTCCTGCGATAGGATATCTTTGGCCACCATCTGAAGGTCCTTGTCTTTCGCTATTAGGATTTCAGGTTTGTAGATTCCAGACCTGAGACCCGAATGTTCGAGGGTACTCAGAAGAACAAGCAAGCCGACCGGGATAAAATTGACTGCCTGATCAGTAGATACTGGATTTATTATGGGGGGGACCAGGAGTATATGAAGGTCATTATCCTGGATACTGGATTTGTCCAAAACGCTATATCAAAATATGTGTGAGAATTGCGAGAAAACTATCTGCTTAGCATCCTCATTTCATCAACATCCCCTTCAATATCTTCGGTTTGTTTTCTCCAGGGACTGCCCTTCTTATCCTTGATGAATAATATTAATTCCTTTTCTGCATTAATCTCTCGTCCCCAGTTAGTCTTCATTTCATTCTTAATTTCTGCCAGAAGTTCATTAATCTTCTTTAGAGATGTTCTCTGTTTATCAGTCATTTCAGTCATAACAATAATTTTAGGATATTGTAAGTGTGATCCAAGTTATCATCTAAAAATCTGAAAGTCAAGTAATTTTTACATTATTTTTTTGTCACACTCTTTGGTGCAGGCGAAAAATTGTCCGGATTCAGCATCCAGTCCTGTTTCCCGCTCTTTGTTTCAGTTACGACCTTTATCAATTCCGGCTTAAATAGTTTGGGTGTATTTAATGCTGCAGAATATGAATTGTAAACACTGGCAAAACATAAAAAGACAATTAGCAGTATTATATATATCCATTGATATCCGACTGGAAATTCCTTTGAAAATGATCTGGTGTTCATTTTAAGGCCCTCCATTCATTAATGATTAAATGCGTGAAAAAACATTAATCAAAATTACGATATCCAGGGAGGTGATTTCTAGCAGGGAGGTATCAAAGAATGCTATTAATGTAACATGTGTCAGAAAAGGGTAAACCGGGTGTTGCTCTGAAGTCCTTCAACAGATACTACAGCCCGGTTTTTCGCCCAATGTACGACTTCGCTAGCTAACAAAGTGCTTTTTATTTAACTATAAAATTATGGTATAGACAGTACAATGTCTATCAATTATGTATAATATATTGCCAGGTATGTAACCCAAAGGTGATCAGGTCTTGGTATACTCTGAGGGGGAAACGCCGTACAGTTCCCTGAAGCATTTTGCGAAGTAGGAAAGATTATTGAATCCCACCTCGTATGTGATCTCAGCCACATTCCCGAAATTCTTCTTAAGCAACTGGGCTCCCCGTTTCAACCTGATCGTCCGGATGAATTCACTTGGGGTCTGGTTGGTCAGCGCCTTTAATTTCCTGAACAGCTGCATACGGCTCATGCCGATTTCCCCGGTCATGGCAGTGACATCGAAATCACAATCACCGAGATTGTCTTCAATGATCTGAATGGCTTTGTTAAGGAATTTCTCATCAACAGAAGTAACTGCGATATCACTGGGACCTAGGTCTGTTTCCTTGCTGAACCTTTCACGCAATATCTTTCGCTGTTCGATCAAACTCTTCAACCGGGTTTGCAATTCCTGCATGTTAAATGGTTTGGTCATATAGGCATCAGCCCCGGTTTCAAGTCCCTCAATCCTGCTTTCCACCGTTGCCTTGGCAGTCAGCATAATCACAGGTATATGGCTGGTCCGTTCATCGGTTTTCAACTTTTTGCAAAGTTCCACCCCATCCATCCTGGGCATCATCAGATCGGTGATGATAATGTCCGGTATGGTGTCAGTCGCCAGGGCCAGTCCCTCCTCCCCGTCCACAGCTTCCTGCATATTGAATTGATCTTCCAGGTTGTCGAGTAAATGGGCCCTGACATCTTCACTGTCCTCCACCACAAGGATCCTGGGTTTTCCATCTTGCTCTTCTATATCATCTTCTTCTGTTTGCCGGTTTTTATAAGCTCCTGATGCAATTACCACATTTACAATACCTGCATCTTCAAGGTCTTCTTTTTCTCCTATCAGGAATTCATGCTTATCCAGGTGTTCCTTGCCCAGTGGAATGACAATGGTAAAAGTACTCCCCTTACCTTCAGCAGATTCTACCTTGATCTGTCCATGTTGCAATCCCACCAGCTCCCGTGTCAGTGAAAGGCCTATACCGGTCCCACCACTGCTATGCTGCCAGGATCCCTCTACCTGGTAAAAACGGTCAAATATCTTGTCGACCATTTCTATCGGTATACCCGGACCGGTATCTGATATCCGTATATTCATGAAATCCTGGTCTTTATTCCTGCCTCTGGATTCTATCTTTAGCTGGCAGTTTATCTCACCTTCCTCAGGTGTATATTTGAAAGCATTTGAAAGGAGATTTGTCAGGATTTTTTCCAGTTTATCCTGGTCGAAATAAGTAATATATTCTTTCTCCGGAATATTGACTTTATATTGAATGTTTTTCCTGTCTGCCAGCGGTTGAAAACTTGAGATGATAAGTCGGCTGAAGCGCATGATATCTGATTCGCTCATCTCCAGCTTCATGCTGCCGGCATCCAGTTTGGACAGGTCCAGCAGCTGGTTTATAAGTCCCAGCAACCTGACCGCATTCCTGTGCATCCTTTCCATTCCTACCCGGTTTTTTTCTGTAAGTTCCTCTTTGGAGAGGATATCTTCCAGCGGCCCTATAATCAGTGTCAGGGGGGTACGGAACTCATGGGAGACATTGGAAAAGAATCGTGTTTTCATCTGATCCATCTCCATGATCTGAAGATTCTTTTGTTCAAGTTCAGCAGTCCGTTCTTTGACCTTGTCTTCCAGTCCCAATCTCATTCTCTCCAGTTCAGTTACGGAATCATATGCCCGGAGGCTTGCAAGCACCAGCGTAAACAGTTTGAAGGCAGTCAGCTCGGTTTTCGTCTTGTAATCATTGATCTCATAGGAAACGATTACTTCCCGCTCGGGAGCATATCCGGGGTATCCGGTGCGAAGGATGATCTGGGTATATTTTAGATGCACATCGTCACGGATAAACTTAACAAGGTCAAGTCCTGCAGTATTGGTCTCCATCACTACATCAAGCAGTATGACAGCAATATCCGGATTATTCCTGAGCAGTGGTTTAGATTCTTCAGCAGAATGTGCATGAATAAATTCAATTCCCCGGTCCCTGTAGGAAAAACTTTTCAGGGCAATACGTGTCACACTGTGAATGTCTTCCTCGTCGTCTACCACCATGACCTTCCAGGCCGGACCTGAATATTCGGGTTTGATAATCTCTTTTTCCGGGCTCTCAGGAGCCGTATCTGAAAAAAGCTGTTCGTTATCGTCTTTCAGCTCCTTATCATCAAATAGTTTCTCATTTTGGTCATGATCCATTGCCAGTCTTTTAACGAAAATGATAAGAATCCTTAATTCCTATTTTCTTAATGGTATACTCAGAAAAACGCGGGTCCCCTTTCCCGGTTTTGATGTGATATGAATATTTACATTCATCAATTTACAAAATTCTTTCGTCAGGGTGAGTCCCAGGCCTAGTCCATGCCCATTTGCACCATTAAACAATTCCCTTTTAAAAGGAAAGAACATTTCTTTTTGAAATGACTGAGACATCCCCCTTCCTGTGTCAGACACGCTAATCTTCAATAATTTATCATTGTCCTGGCTGACCTTAATTTCAATAAGGCCTTCCTTGGTATTTTTAACCGCATTATCAATCACATTTGACAGGATCTGGCCGAAGGCATATTCATCAATCAATATTATATCTGAGCTCGCCTTGTTTTCAACCACCAAGTCTATCCCACTCTTATGAATAGCATACTCCTCATCAGCTAAAATATCGCGGATGGCATCAGACACCGAGATTCTTTTCCGATTTACCTCATAATTATCTGCCTGGATCTCGGACAAATCATTGATCATCTGTACCGCCCGTATGATTTCCTTCCCTGAGTAACTCATATCATCAAATAATTGCCTGATATTGTCATTCACCTGGTCTTTAACCTCCTTCCTGATGGTATCGGATGAATCGAGGATCAGGTTTAAGGGGCCCTGTACTTTTTCTGACATTTGATGTAGAAAAACTGATTTTTGCTGTTCTGATTTTTCAGCTTTTTCCCTGGCATGCTCCAGGATTTTCTCTTTTCTTATACGGCGGTTGATCTCCAATTTGAACTCTTCATTCAGCCTGCCTATCTGCTGGACCGCCTCATAGGCCCTCAGGCTGGCCAGTGCAACTGTAAAGAGCTTGAAAGAAGTTAATTCTGTTTTGGTCTTATAGTCATTTATTTCATAGGATACTATTACATCCCTTTCAGGAGCCTGTCCTGGCTGTCCTGTACGGATGATGATCTGGGTCACCTTGTTGCCGAGTTTATCACGGATGATTTTTACAAGGTCGAGTCCCGCGTTGGTCGTCTCCATGACCACATCCAGCAGGATCAGTGCTATATCTGGATGTTTCTTTAATATTTTTTCTGCTTCGGCGGCTGAATAGGCATCATAGAACACCACCGGTATTCCCCTGAATGTAAATCCTTTTAGCGCAATACGTGTTACATGGTGGATATCTTCCTCATCATCTACGATCAGGATCTTCCATTTTTCCAATGACTCATCCTCCTTCTTGCCAATTTCTACCAATTCCGACTCCTGCTCGGTCAGGAACAATTCGTCGGAATCATCCTCCTGTCCGGATGCGTCGGCAAACAGGTCTTCGTAATTTTTAAATTTGTCCATAACCATTGTTTAAAAATACATTTTATCCACCATGATGACTATCAATTATGTAACAGTCTCTGCCACTATGGTAACTTAATCTGGAATTGTACCCCGCCTCCCTGTTTACTTGAGCAGCTTATACTTCCTTTCAACTTCTGTGTAACCAGATTGTATACAATGTGCATGCCTAATCCTGTTCCAATTTTCTTGTCCCTAGTAAAAAACGGTTCAAATATTCTATCCTGAAGTTCTGGCTCAATTCCTCTGCCATCATCCGAGTATTCCAGCAATAAATTATTTCTGTTACGTTTTGCTGTCAGGGTAATCCTGCCCTGATCCTTTCCATCAAATCCATGAACCAGGCTATTAAGTACAAGATTGGTCAGGATCTGGGAATAAGCCCCCGGATAACTATTCAATTCAAGATTTTCATCTATGTCAAAGTTGATATCAATTTTCTTCCCTTTCAGCCTGGGATAAAGACTCCTGATAACATCTTCCGAGTATTCTTTAAGCCTGAAATTGCGTTGCTGTTCTGTTGACTGGTCCACCGATACCTGTTTGAAGCTCTGGACCATGGTGGCTGTTCTCTGCATATTGGACAGGATCAGTTTGGCAGTCTGGCTGGCGGTATTCATATAATCTTTGAACTCGGCCCGCGAAATCTTGTTCTTCTTATAGTGATCAGCCATACTGTCTGTAGCTTCTACAAGGCTTGAAGCTGCTGTTACACTTATCCCTACAGGTGTATTGATCTCATGGGCCACCCCTGCTACCAATCCACCAAGGGCCGCCAGCTTTTCCGACTGGATCAGCTGTTCCTGGGTATCCTGTAAATTCTCAAGGGTGATCTTAAGCTCTTCAATATGTTGTTCCAGTAAATTATTTTTTTCAGAGACCTGCTGATTCAATCCTGAAATCTTCCTGTTCTCACTCCTTTTCTGCAAAAAGGCATAGATTACCAGTCCAAGTACGATCAATACAAGTACAACTCCACCCATGAGCATGATCCTCCATGCTTTCTGTTGTTCCAGCTCCAGCTTTTGTTTCTCAATGTTTACCAGTTGCATGTCGATCTGATGCTGTTTTGTTTTGCTCTGGTATCTTTGTTCCAGCTCCTGAAGTTGTTTACTCTTCTGTTCATTATAGATACTGTCATGCACTTCGCTGAACTCTACATGATACCTGTATGCATCACGGTAGTTCCCGGTCTCCGCTGACACGCGGGACAAACT
>SDBT01006995.1_pt1 | contig 18626 bp, 11 predicted proteins | sample 2277101 | NCBI WGS metagenome assembly SDBT01 (sample SAMN10404973, study PRJNA504765) | marine sediment metagenome | isolation source: marine sediment core GS10_PC15, 103 cmbsf | place: Arctic Ocean: Southern Knipovich Ridge | collected 2010
ATTCCTGCGAGTGTACCAGATCCAACTCTTCCCTGAGGGGTGTTGGTTCGACGAGGCGCAGAACGGCCTGGAGGCACTGAGGATCCTTGCGAACGACGGCTATCGTCCAGTCTACATCGGCGGTGTCACTCAGCTGCCGGCTATGTTCTTCTACGGCGTGGCCTTATTCTTCAGGATCTTCGGACCTGGTCTTCTCAGCATTCGCGCCTTGACCGCCCTGGTGGGTATCCTGACCATCCCTGTCCTGTACCTGTTCGTCCGGGAGCTGTGGGGGGGGCGAGTTGCCCTTCTCAGCGCCTTCTTTCTGGCGGTCTCGCGCTGGCACATAAACTTCAGCCGCTTCGGGATGAACGGTATCCTCACCCCGTTTTTCGGCGCTTTGCTCTTCTTTCTCCTTCTCCGGGCGCTGCGCACCAGGAAGCTCCTGGACTACGCCGGGGCTGGTTTGGTCCTGGGAATCGGGCTTCATTCCTACATCGGGTTCTGGCTCATGCCCTTGGTTGTGTTCGCCTTCCTGGTGCGGAAGCTCCTGCCGAATCCGGGCTCATTTCTCCGCGGACATTATCAAGGACTGCTGATCCTTTTCCTGGGCGCCTTGATGGTTTTCTTCCCATTGGGGTGGTATGCCAAGGAGAAACCCGATGATTTCATGGCTCGAACTCAAACCACCAATATCGTCCGCAATCGGGAACCTGGGGAGGTGGTGAGCGCCCTTTCGACGAGCCTTTCGAAGCATCTCCTGATGTTCAACTACCGCGGCGACCCCAATGGTCGGCATAACCTGCCAGGGTGGCCTATGCTGGACACCATCACGTCTGTCCTGTTCGTTCTGGGACTCGCTTATTGCCTCTATCGTTGGAGGCGTCCGGAGAGCTTTCTGCTCCTGGTATGGTTTGTGGCCATGCTTTCGGCGGGGGTCTTGTCTCTGGAATTCGAGGCGCCGCAGGCCTATCGCACCATAGGGATCCTGCCCGCGATCGCGATTCTCCCTGCATTGGCGCTCCGGGGTGTGTGGAAAACTTTCGAAGAAGGGTTTGGAAAGAAGGCCTGGCCGCTCTTCGCGGGGCTCATGGGCCTGATCCTGGTTCAGGTGGGCTGGGCCAACTACGATATCTATTTCCACAAGCAGGCCCGGGATCGGTCCGTTTGGGCTGCCTTCTCCGGTCCGGAGACGAGGATTTCCCGGCTCCTCCAGACCTTCGAGGGGGATTACGACCTCTACCTGGCTCCGGTGTACGTTGGACATCCCACGTTGCGGTTTTTAGCCCCGAATGCTCCCGGGCAGATCCCTTTCGATCCCATCCTTCATGTGCCCGCGAAAGGACGCGCTTTCGGAGAGTCCCTGGCACAATTTGGGGGCCAAAGGGAAGCCGTTGAGATCTCCCGGGAAGAAGCTCCATCCCGGGACGCCGTATATGTGTTGGACACGAACTATTCCTATCTCCTTCCCTTGCTGCGCACCATATATCCGGGAGGCGTCTTTGAGGAGGAGATGGGCGATTGGAGTCACGTTATCTTCCTCTCGGGCTGGGTTCCGGCCCGAGAGGTATCCGGCGTTCGGGGTCTGGACGGCCGCTATTACCAAGGTGAGGAGTGGCAGGGTGAGCCTTTCCTGAAGAGGAGTGGGGAGGTGATCTCTTTTGACTGGGATGATGAAGATGCCCCCTCCGCCGCCTCATTCTCGGTCCAGTGGGAAGGAAAGCTTTTCATCCCTCGCTATGATCGCTACACGCTGGGCGTGGATTCGACGGGGCCCTGCCAGTTGCGCCTGGACGGGACGCTCCTTGTGGACAGTCCCGGAGGATCCTACTCGGATGCAACCGCAATCCTCTTTCGAGGCCTTCACGATATCGAGGTTCGGTACGCTCAGAGCGAACCGCAGGGTCACATGCGGCTCTATTGGGTGCCTCCGGGATCTGGGCTTCAGGTGATCCCTCGCTTCGCTCTCTATTCTCCTGCGGTCCCGCGCTTCGGGCTGGTTGGCAGTTATTATCCTAACGACACTTGGGCTGGCGAGCCCGCTTACCGCCAGTTAGACCCTGGAATGTCCTTCCTTTTCCACTTCTTCCCTCTTCCGCGTCCCTACAGCGTCGAATGGGCCGGCCAGATCTACATTCCCATGGAGGGCATCTATCGATTCGCCACCGAATCCATCGACTTCTCCTGGGTTTACCTGGATGAGAAGCTGGTCGTGGATAACGGGCGGGAGATCAACCGCTACGTGGAGGGCGCGATCCAACTGGGAGCGGGCTGGCATCCCATCAGGGTGCGATACCTGAGCCGAAGCGATCATGCACATCTGTATCTCTACTGGATTCCTCCGGGCGGGGCTCGAGAGATCGTGCCTTCGGCCAATCTCTCCCCGGATCGGGGGGCGTTGGAACCGCCGGTCAGCGTTGCGCCCGAGCCCGAATCGGTGGCGGCTTCGCCCATATCGTTGACGCTGGAACTGGAGTCGGTGTGGATGGAGGAGGGATACGAAGCGTTGGAGGAGCCCCGGGGGATAGCCGTGGACTCGGAGGGTGACGTCTACGTAGCCGACAGGGGCGCTGGATTGGTGCTCAAATACGACGCCAATGGGGAGCTGCTTGCGAGTTGGGATGGTACGATGGAAGGGGGTGCCCGCTTCGAAGAGCCCTTCGACGTTGCGGTGGGGCTTGAGGATCAGGTCTACGTTTTGGATTCGGCTGCCCGACACGTTCGGGCCTTCGACTCGGATGGGGCGCCTCTGTCCGACTTCGCGGACTTGGACGGGATGTATAACCCCAGGGGGATAGGCGTGGGACCGTCGGGAGATATCTACGTGGCCGACACGGGCGGAGGACGCGTGCTTCGCTTCTCCGGTTCGGGGGAACTGCTCGGGCAGTACGGCGGAGGCGGGCCCATGGCCGGACTGATAAGCCAGCCAACCGATGTGGCGGTGGACTCCCGGGGCTTCCTTTACATCGCCGATCCCAATCTGGGTAGGGTGGTGCAGCTGGACGACCGAGGCCTCCAGCGACAAGGGTGGGCCATCGCTCCTGCCAATACCCTTGATGGTCCTCATTTGGCGGTGGGAAACCTTGGCGAGGTCTACTTGACCGATCCGGAGGAGGGGCGCCTTCTGGTTTTCGATGGGTCGGGCAACCTGGTGGAAAGCTTCGGCTCCACGGGGCGGGGACCTGGACAGTTCCGCAAGCCGATTGGGGTGGGGGTCGGCCCCGATGGTGACGTGTACGTGGCGGATACCGGCAATCGCAGGGTGCAGGTGATCTCAAGGGGCGATTGAATTCGACCCGTGCAGGTATCAAACAGCATATAACTGAGATTATATGAGAAAGATGAGAGTCGCGAAGGTCGCGCTCCAGGTTGCCCTGGATCGAATCGCCGAGCGGGCCACCGAGCTGGGTGTGGAGGTCCACGTGGTCGGCGGCTATGTCCGGGATGCTCTCTTGTGCCAAGCGGCAGATCCCGTGGATGTGGATCTGGTGGTAACCTGGGGGGCTCTCGAGATCGCGCAGCTAGTGGCCGACGACATGGGAGGCAGCTTCTTCGCCATGGATGAGGCCCGGGGCGTGGCACGGATCGCCTTCGTCGATGATGACGGAGGGAGGATGATTCTGGATGTGAGCGATATGCGAGGCGGCACCATCTTGGCGGATCTCGCCCACCGCGATTTCGCCGCGAACGCTATGGCCTGGCCCCTGGGTGCTCTGGGGGACGAGTCCGCTCTGTTGGATCCCTGCGGTGGGCTAGGGGACTTGAAGAGGGGGGTGCTGAGGGCCGTCTCTCCGGCGATCTTCCAGGGCGATCCGATCCGACTTCTGCGCGCGATCCGGCTGGCTTCCGAGCTGGGATGGGAGATAGAGCCTCGGACGCTCTCGTGGTTGAGGCGGGATGCTTCCCATCTGCGTGAGGTCTCCGTGGAGCGAATCCGGGATGAGCTGATCGGGATCCTGGAGCGCGATGCCTGGCATGGCCTCGGGTTCCTGGATGATTTGGGTTTGCTCGAAATGATCCTTCCTGAGCTGGTTCCGGCGAAGGATTTGGTTCAGTGCTCTCCCCATCATCTCGACGTATTCGACCACAGCCTGGAAACGGTTCGGAGGCTGGAGGAGGTGGGGTGGATCCTGGGAATCGAGAAGAGAGGCGAGGCTGATCGCTCGCCGACGTTCCACGGCTTGACTTGGCCTTATGGAATCCTGGCAGAGGGCCTCTCGGGTCTCGAGGTTTCCCTCCGCGGACACCTGCTCAAGGCTGTCTCGGGGGATCGCAAGCGGTGGATTCTGACGAAGCTGGTGGCGCTTCTCCACGATGTGGGGAAGCCAGCGAGCCGAAGCACGGACGAGGATGGCAGGCTCCGTTTCATAGGTCATGAGAAAGCAGGCGAGGAGTTGATCGGCGAGATTCTCAAGAGGCTGCGATTCAGTTCGCGGGAGATCCACCGTGCCAGGATCATGACTCGCGCCCATATGAGACCGTTGCAGCTTGCTCGAGAGGAAGCGGGCCGCCGCGCCGTCCATCGGTTCTTCCGGGATACAGGTTCGGTGGGCGTCGAGGTCGTGGTCCTCTCCCTGGCCGATCACCTGGCGACACTGGGCCTGGCTCTGAGACGGGACGATTGGCATCAGAAGGTGGGCTACGTTAGAGCTATGTTGGACCATTACTATGACGGGGGCGAGGTGGCAGAGCCTCCTTGCCTGGTGAACGGAGACGATGTGATGGAGCATCTGGGGTTGCCCCCGGGGCCCACCATCGGCTGGCTGTTGGGAGAGATACAGGAGGCGCAAGCCATGGGTGAAATCGCCACCCGGGAGGAGGCACTGGCCTGGACCGAGTCCGCTTTGGCCCTGCGGGGGGGGCGACGCGGTGGAAGCTGAGGGGTGCGCCCTGGAACTGCAATTGGCGGCGGCCAAGGTGGCGCGTTATGCCGACCGGGAGAGTGGGGATACGCTGGAGGTCGTGGAGCGGCCACATGGGGGGCTCTCCGTGGTCCTGGCGGATGGCCAGCACACGGGCAGGGGGGCCAAGGCCATCAGCAATGTGGTGACTCGCAAGGCCATCGCGCTTCTGTCAGATGGAGTCCGAGACGGCGCTGCCGCCCGGGCGGCCAGTGACTACCTGTATTCCTACCGCAAGGGCAAGGCCTCGGCCACTTTGGACATCGTCTCGGCCGACCTGGCCACCCGTTCCCTGGTCATATCCCGCAATAGCTGCTGTCCGGTCGTCATCGCTCGCCACGGTGAGGTCAGCCTGTTGGACACGCCCTCTTCGCCGGTTGGGCTGTCGGCGAGCACCAAGCCGAATATCACCGAGCTGGCCTTGGGCGAGGGGATCGTGGTTGTGGCTTTCACCGATGGTGTTTGGAACGCGGGCGAACGCCGTGGGGGTCCTATTGACGTGCCGAAGCTGGTGGAGCATCATATTGAGGGGGAGGGGATCGGGGCTCAGGGACTGGCCGAACGGATCTTGGGGGAGGCTCTGACGAAGGACCGAGGTCGCCCCAATGACGACATGAGCGTGTTGGTTCTGTCGGTTGTGTCAACCAGCGCGAAGGGGCCGCCAGTTCGCCGGCTGACGATGAGCTTTCCACTCCGAGGCATCGAGGGACGCGGCATATGAAGCGCCGGGACGGGCTTGGCCGAGAAGGGGATGCGGAGTGGCCGCCAGGATGCAAGTGGTGGGCGACCTCCAGGTTGCACATCGCAGGGGAGGTATAGCAACGAAAAGGAGGCGAAGACACCATGTTTCGTGAGATACAACGATTCCGGCAGTGGTGGGTTTGGCTGCTGGTCTACGGGATTGCCTCACTCGTCTGGTACGGGCTCATCCAGCAGATCATCTTTGGCAAACCGTTTGGCACCAATCCCGCGCCCGACTGGGCGATGTGGCTTATCTGGCTCCTGTGTGGCATCGGGCTTCCGGTGTTCTTTCACAGCCTGAGACTGATTGTGGAGGTGCGGGAGGATCACATCTACATCCGCTACGCTCCCCTTGTCACCCGTAAGATCCCGTTTGTGGAGATCGAACGATACGAGGCCCGGACCTACCAGCCCATCAAAGAATATGGCGGTTGGGGTATAAAAGGGTGGTCTCGTAAAAAGACAGCCTACAACGTCAGCGGGAACCAGGGTGTGGAGTTGAAACTCCATGATGGTCGGCAAGTGATGATCGGCTCGCAAAGGCCACAAGAACTGGCCCAAGCCATCGCTACCCAATGTTAGGCAAGCCGACACGCGGCCGAGGAAAGCGGGACCCATTCCTGTGGCGTCGAGGGACGCGGCGTGTGACGCACCGGGACGGGCTTGGCCGAGAAAGGGATGCGGAGTGGCCGGCAAGATCCGTGTGGTAGTGGTGGGCGTCTGTGCCACTGGCAAGAGCCTTCTGGTGCGAGCCTTGAGTGAGGCGGGCTATGATGCTCACGAGTGCGCGCAGGAGCACTCCTACGTGCCGGCGATGTGGGGGCAGCTGTGCCATCCCAATATCCTGATCTACCTAGATGCGGACATCTCGGCGGTGAAACGCAGGATCTCCGAGGCATGGAGCGCGAGGGACTTGAGGGAGCAACGACGTCGACTTCGCCACGCGCGCAGGCACTGTGATCTGCATTTGCATACCGATGCCATCTCCGCTGAGGAGGTGCGCGGTCGGGTGCTCAGGTTCATCGGGCGCTGGGCGGAGGCCCATGGGAGGGATACGTTGAGGCAGAGGGAGGTGCTGGAATGAAGGCGTTGGTCAAGTACGCCCTTGGATCGGACAAGGTGGCCCTTCGCGATGTGCGGGAGCCTGAGGCTGAGCCTGGCTGGGTGAAGATCCAGGTCAAGGCGGCGGGCATCTGTGGCACGGATCTTCATGTGATGGAAGACAGATACGATATCCAGCCTCCCGTCATCATGGGGCACGAGTTCAGTGGGGTGGTGGCCGAGGTAGGGGAGGGCGTTTCCACCTGTAAAGTGGGTGATCGGGTTACTTCGATCCCTTATGTATCGTCTTGTGGTCGGTGCCCCCAGTGCAGAAGCGGCGCCTGGAATCTGTGCCCCGAGAGGAAGGCGTTGGGAAGCAAAGCCGATGGGGCATTCGCCCCTTATGTGGCGGTTCCCGAGAGCAGCGTCCGGCTGCTGCCGGAGGGGGTGGACTTTTACCAAGGCTCGCTGATGGAGCCTCTCGCCTGTTGTGTCCATGGGATGCTGGAGGCCACGGATGTGACCGCGGGGGACGTGGTGGTGGTCATGGGGCCGGGCCCCATCGGAATATTATCCGCCATGCTGGCCAGAGCCAGCGGGGCTCTGGTGGTCCTTTGTGGCGCCTCCGGTGATGGGAAGCGGCTGCGGTTGGCGAAGGATCTGGGGATAGAGGTGGTCCTGAATGTGGATCGGGACAACGTCGTCGATCGCGTGAAGGACTTGACCGGGGGGCTCGGGGCGGATGTGGTGGTGGAGTGTTCCGGCGCCGGCCGAGCTGCGGACCTGGGGCTCGGTTTGGCGCGCCTGCGGGGCAGTTATACGCAGATCGGACTGTTCGGCCAGCCGATCGAGCTGGACTTCGAGCGCATCGCCTACCGGGAACTGCGGGTTCGGGGCAGCTTCTCCTCTCAGCGGAGCTCTTGGGACATGGCCGCCAAGCTTTTGGAGAGGAAGGCGATAGATCTGGCGCTGGTGATCACCGACGCTTTCCCCTTGGAGGAGTGGCGGTCGGCCTTTGATGTAGCCAGAGCCAGGAAAGGATTGAAGGTCCTCTTGATCCCGTCATGACCGGCGACGTGCAGGCGGATGCGTGAACAGATGTACGAGAGAGCGCCCTCGCTGGCCTTTAGTCGCTCGCGATAGTCCGCGATACAGTGGAGGGGCGTTCCTGATCAGGTCTGCTCTGCCGGCTAATGCATTGACAAGGGCAGAAAGAAACCGTATAATATAATTGAGTGCGGGACCGGATTGGCTTACGGCTTTTGTGGTGGTAGAGCTGAGCCGGTTGTGTGGACTTCGATTCTCCAGTTCGGGTACAAGTCTCCTCGCGTGCGACAGGGGCCCTCTGAGCGATCGGCAAGGTTTTGCTGGGTGCTCGCTTCTCGACTCATAGATGCGGTCGCCAGCTAACATACGGAAGGACTGAAACTGCTATGCCGAGCGATAAACTGAACAGCGAGCAGGAGCGTTTGGAGCAGGAGCTCGAGAAAGCCAGGGAGGAGTTGGCTTCGTTGGAGAAGGTCCTGGAATCCAAGGCCGACTATGACCTTGGCGAGGGAGACCCTTCCATCTACGAGTGGGAGCTCAACTTGGCTCGGCGGGAACGACTGGAAGAGAAGATCGGTGCCTTGGAAAGCGCTCTGGAGAGGGCGAAGAAAGGCACGTATGGTATCTGCGAGGAGTGTGGAGAAAAGATCGACCCCGAGCGATTGCAGATTCTGCCCCAGACTGCCCTGTGTGTGCGCTGCGCCGGCGCCAAGCAGTCCTAGATTCTAGACGGCAATGGCTACTGTCCTTTTCCTGAAACTCTGGAGGCACTCCATTGTTATTCATAGCTCTCTCGTCGCCCGTTGAACGTTGAGGTATCGATGGGGGGAGGGGAATCATCGTACAGGTTCGCTCGATGGGGCTGTGGCTCGCTAGTGAGTGATACTGCGGGGTTGCCGTGACGGAATTCTATACGGCTTGACCTTTCCTCCTCGATCAAGGCACAGGATCAATCCTCCACCAGATTCGGAGAATGGCTGGCCTCTGAAGGAGAGGCCGGTGCTTGCTGTCGTGTGGCCCTCTTGGATAGCACCCTGATGATCCAGAAGCCACCGATGAATAGCACGATGAAGGCGATGGCTGCCAGGTCAAAGTACTTGTCCAAGAACTCCTTCACTGGCTCACCGAACACCATAATTACCAGCCCTACCAGGAAAAAGCGTCCTCCCCGGCCTATGAGGGAGGCCAGCATGAAGCGCTTGAAATCCAGCTCGAAGGCCCCCGCTGAGATGGAAAAGAGCTTGTAGGGAATGGGAGTGAAGCCGGCCACACCTACCGCCCAAACGTCGTAGCGTTGGTAGTAATCCTGGACCAGGGCGATCTTGTCTTCACTGAAAAAGCGTTTGAGTATCGGGCGTCCTCCTTTGTTGCCGATGAAAAAGCCAAGTATTCCTCCCAGGAGGGAGCCCACCAGCGCCACGGCAGCGAAGACCAATGCCTGGTGAGTCTGAGCCAGAGCCAGAGGGATCATCAGCACGTCAGGTGGCACCGGAAAGAATGATGACTCGGCGAAGGCTATGGCAAAAAGGGCCCCCAAGCCGTATGGGGTGTTGGCCCAACTTGCGGTCCACGCTACTACATCACGCAGAATATCCACGGCTACTCCTCGTCGAAAACCCAATCGTCGATTCGGCAGCCAATTGAGGTGCAGAAAAGCCCAGTGGTTTGGGCTAACTTCTCATGGAGCGGGTGATGGGATTCGAACCCATGACATCCTGCTTGGGAAGCAGACACTCTACCAACTGAGTTACACCCGCTCAACGGTCGCAAGTATAGTCGCTTCAAGTTGGCAATGCAAGCACCTCGTGTGCTCAGTATGCCCGGAGTGTGTATGATGTCCTGGGCGCTATGCTATATGGTCAAGCCTTGTCCTGCCGGCTTTCGCTCTGTATAATAGCTCGGTTTTGCCGTGTGAATCATAGTGCAAACGTGTCTGGCAATATCTTCAAGGAGGTTCTTCGATAGCGATGGCGAAAAAGTGGGTGTACTTGTTCAATGAAGGCAAAGCGGAGATGCGGAACCTTCTGGGCGGCAAGGGTGCAAACCTGGCTGAGATGACCAACATCGGCCTGCCCGTGCCTCCCGGGTTTACCATCACCACCGAGGCGTGCAACACGTACAACGCTCAGGGCAACGAGTTCCCCGACGGGATGTGGGATCAGGTTCTGGAGGCCCTCAGAGAGGTGGAGAGGGAAACCGGGAAGAAGTTTGGGGACAAGAAGAACCCGCTTCTCCTTTCCGTGCGTTCCGGAGCCCGGGCCTCCATGCCTGGCATGATGGATACGGTCCTCAACCTGGGCCTCAATCCCGAAACGCTGAAGGGTTTGGCTAAGCTGACCGAGAACCAGCGTTTGGCGAATGACGCCTACCGGCGGCTGATCCAGATGTTTGGCCGCATCGTGATGGGCGTGAAGGCGGGCGGGGGTGAGGAAGATCCTTTCGAGAAGATCCTGGGCGAGTACAAGGCGAAAATCGAAGGAGGCCAGGATACCGATCTCACCGCCGACATGCTGGCCGAGATAGCGCTCCGGTTCAAAGAGGTTCTCAAAGAGAAGGCCGGCCGAGAGTTCCCCGACGATCCGTATGAGCAGTTGCGGATGGCGGTTGCGGCGGTCTTCGGTTCTTGGATGGGCAAGCGGGCGGTGGACTATCGGAACTTCAACAGGCTTCCCCATAATTGGGGCACGGCTGTGAATGTTCAAACCATGGTCTTCGGCAACATGGGATCCGATTCTGGCACCGGCGTGGCATTCACCCGGAACCCGGCAACCGGTGAAAAGGCTCTCTACGGCGAGTACCTGGTCAACGCCCAAGGCGAGGATGTGGTATCGGGAATCCGCACGCCCAGCCCGATCGGTCACCTGAAGGGCCAGTGGCCGAAGATCTATGAGGAATTCTCCCGCATTTGCGATGTTCTGGAGAAACACTACCGCGATGTGCAGGATATGGAGTTCACGATAGAGAAGGGGCGGTTGTGGATGCTCCAAACACGCACGGGCAAGCGAACGGGTGCCGCGGCGGTGAAGATCGCAGTGGACATGGTTGGGGAGGGTCTCATCGACGAGGAGGAGGCGGTGATGAGGATCGACCCTCTGTTGCACGTGAATCAGCTTCTTCTGCCTCGATTCGATCCCCAAGAAAAGATGAACGCCGCGGAGCGCTTTCTGGCCAAGGGTCTCAACGCCTCCCCTGGCGCGGCTTCAGGTGTGGTGGCCCTGACCGCCGACACGGCCGAGAAATGGGGGAAAGAGGGCAGGGATGTCATCCTGGTCCGGCCGGAGACCGCGCCCGATGATGTGCATGGCATGCTCGAGTCACGTGGGATTCTGACCCAGCGCGGGGGGGCCACCTCCCACGCTGCCGTGGTCGCTAGGGGGCTGGGCCTTCCCTGTGTGGCAGGGTGCGAGGCTATTCGGGTCGACTTGGATAGGAGGTTGTTCAGCGTCGATGGGAAAGCGGTCAAAGAGGGGGATGTGATCTCCATCGATGGAACCACCGGCGAGGTGTTCGCTGGGCCGATCGCGACCATCGCCCCCGAGTTTGAGAAGGAAGAGGATCTGGTCACCCTGCTGGCGTGGGCTGACAAAGCTCGGAAGCTGGGTGTGCGCACCAACGCGGACTATCCCAAGGACGCAGCGATTGCCCGGAAGTTCGGAGCAGAGGGAATCGGGCTGACCCGCACGGAGCACATGTTCTTCGAAGAGGATCGGTTGCCCGTGGTTCAGCAGATGATCCTCGCCAAGTCGGGCCAGGAGCGGCAAGCGGCGCTGGACAAGTTGTTGCCCGTTCAACGGGGAGATTTCGAGGGCATCTTCGAGGTGATGGACGGATTGCCCGTTATCATCCGGCTCATAGACCCGCCTCTGCACGAGTTCTTGCCCAGCTACGAGGAGCTGTTGGAGGAGGTTGCCATCCTTCGTTGCAAGGGGGATAATCCCAAGGAGCTGGCGGAGAAAGAAGCCCTTCTGGGTGAGGTGTCGGCGATGAGGGAGGCCAACCCCATGCTGGGGCTTCGCGGGTGCCGTCTGGGCATAACTATGCCGGGCATCACCGAGATGCAGGTTCGAGCCATCTTCCAGGCGGCCTGTCGTGTGGCGAAGCGGGGCATCGACGTTCATCCTGAGGTCATGATCCCATTGGTCGGCCACGTCAACGAGCTCAAGTTGCAGCGAGAGACTCTGGAGAAGGTGGCCGAGGAGGTCATGGAAGAAGAGGGGACCCAGGTCGAATACACGTTCGGCACCATGATCGAGCTCCCACGAGCCGCCTTGACCGCGGGCGAGATCGCCCAGTATGCTCAGTTCTTCTCCTTCGGCACCAATGACCTCACCCAGACCACCTTCGGCTACTCCCGCGACGATGCCGAGGGCAAGTTCCTTCTGAAATACGTGGAGGACAAGGTCTTGACCTTGGACCTGGGGGATGAGCAGGAGATTGCCGCCAATCCCTTCCAGAGCCTCGACCGAAAGGGCGTGGGCAGGTTGATCCGGATCGCCGTCGAGGAGGGTAGGGCCGCCAACCCTGACCTGGAGATGGGCATTTGCGGCGAGCATGGTGGAGATCCAAGCTCCATCGAGTTCTGCCACCAGGTGGGTTTGGATTACGTCAGCTGCTCCCCTTACAGGGTTCCCGTCGCCCGCGTGGCCGCGGCGCAAGCGGCTATCAAGGACGAGCGCGAGGTCGGCTTCAAAGACGTCTGATCCCCACCGACAAAGCCAGAATGAAGGGTTGCCCGGCACGGGTGACCCTTCATCGCCCCGGGGTAGGATTCGCCCGCTTTTGACTTGCGTCTTGCGCACTGTGTATAATGTGCGCGCTGATCGATTTGGCGCCATGTCGAGGGAGCGACAGTGAGCCTATCGGAGGAAGTTAAGGAGCGGCTGGATATCGTGGATGTGATATCCGGGTACGTGCCGCTGGCCAAGGCGGGCCGCAGTTTCAAGGGCCTGTGCCCGTTCCACACCGAGAAGACGCCATCATTCTTCGTCTTTCCCCATACCCAAACCTGGCATTGCTTTGGAGCATGCGGAGAGGGCGGAGATATCTTCACTTTCCTCATGAAGATGGAGAACATGGAGTTCCGTGAGGCTTTGCGGGTGCTGGCGCAGAGGGCGGGAATCCCCATGGCGGCTCACACCCCCAGGAATGAGGCGGAAAAGCAGAAGCTGGAGACGCTGCGCGCCATAAACTCGGCGGCCGCCACCTACTTCCATCACCTGTTGCAGAACTCCGAGGAGGGCGCGGCTGCTCGCGACTACTTGGCCGGGCGCGGCCTCGCCGAGGGGGCGGTTAGATCCTTCCGATTGGGCTACGCTCTGGACCTCTGGCAGGGCCTCCTGCAATACCTTCGCGAAAGAAGTTTCGATTCCGGGCAGATCCTGGAGGCGGGTCTGATCCTGGAGCGGGAAGGGGGCGGCTACTACGATCGCTTTAGGGGGCGACTGATCATTCCCATCAGGGACTACGATGGGAATGTGGTGGGATTCAGCGGGCGGGTGTTGGACGATTCGCAGCCCAAATACATGAACTCGCCCCAGACACCCTTGTTCGACAAGGGGAGTATCTTGTTCGGCGTGGATCAGGCTAAGCGGGAGATCAGGCTCAAAGATCAGGTGGTCATCGTCGAGGGCTACATGGACGTGATGATGGCTCATCAGGAGGGGCGAAAGAATGTCGTGGCCTCTATGGGAACGGCCCTCACCTCCAAGCAATTCAGGGTCCTCAACCGTCTCAGCAAAAGGTTCATCCTGGCCCTCGATGCCGATGCCGCGGGACAACAGGCGATCGAGAGGGGAATAGAGGTCGCCTGGGAGAGCCTGGATCGCCATCGGCTGCCCGTGCGCTCGAGGGGGAGGCGGCCCGAAAGCGAGTACCATCTCGATGCGGAGCTCCGAGTCCTGGTGGTGCCTGAGGGCAAGGATCCAGATGATATCATTCGCGATGACGTTTCGGAATGGGACCTCTTGATGGAGAGCGCTCCGCTGGCCATGGATTATCTTTTCGAGAGGACCCTCTCCGGCTTGGATCCTGGTTCGCCCACGGCCAAGTCCAGGGCGGCGGGCAAGCTGCTGCCGATCATCGCTCGAATCGGCGATCGAGTGCAGCAGGCTCATTACATCCAGGAGTTGGCCAGGATCACGCACGTGTCGGAGAAGGAGTTGCTTCACCAGGTTTCCCTTTTCGGGAAACCCTCTGCTCCGGCTGGACCGGATTCGGGCGACAAGCGGGATGAGCGGGAGCCCAGGCGCGGGCCGAGCACCGAGGAGTATTGTCTGGGACTGCTCTCTTTGAGGCCCGATCTGTTGGGGGGAGATCTGGGGATCAGGCCGGAGTTCTTCAGCCGTCCTGAGAACCGGGCCGTTTTCGCCCTCATCGACGCCCAGGCCCGGCGGGGTCGGCCCGGCCCGCGGTCTTTGGGGGAGCTTCGGGAATTGCTGGATTCCCCTTTGCGCGAGCATCTGGATCAGGTTCTGGCGGACGTTGAGAAGTGGCTGCCGGCGTCCGACGAAGCGATCTCGTCCGATCTGGAGAACAGGGTGCTAGAGTTGAGCAAGAGGTATTGGATGCGGAGACAATTAGAACTGCAGTATGCGGTGGGCCAGGACGCGGATCCGGAGGAGAGGCGCGCGCATCTAGAGATGGGCGCACGCTGTTCCAGGGAGCTCAACCGCATCGCTAAGGAGCAGTATCAGAGGACGCTGAAGGGTCAACAGGATTTGCAGAGATCCCTTGTGGAGGGGGGAGCCGGAGGCGGGTAACCGCTGGCCGCGGGAGAGATGGCGATGGCAGCTGGCAGACGCGATGAGCGGACGGAGAAGCTGGATGCCCTTGTGACCAAAGGGATGCGGAAGAAGTCCCTGACCCGAAACGAGGTCTTGGAGATCTTCCCCTGGGTCGAGCCGCAAAGCGAAGAGATCGAGCTGATCTATCAGACCATAACGGAGAGTGGCATAGATGTCGTTGAAGACGATGGAACCCTGTTTCGGCCGCGCAAGTCTGTGACCGCGAAGAAGGTCGAGGACAAGCAAAAGGCCGCTCCAGATATGGAGGGTGAGATCACCAGCGACCCGGTGCGCATGTACCTGCGGGAGATCGGGCGCGTGCCCCTGTTGTGTTCGGAGGATGAGAAAAGGTATGCGATGTTCATCGAGGTGGACCAATACCTCGAGGATATCTCCGATCAGCTTCGGAATGAGCTGGGGAAGGAGCCGAGCGGCCCGGAAAGGGGCAAGCGGATCTACCAGCATCTTTGGAGAAACGGGCATCTCGTGGAGGCTTGCAGCCGGAAGTTGGGAAAGAGCAGGAGTTTCGGAGCCATGACGGGCTGCGCTCTCTGGCTGGGCTCGTTCGACCTGCAGGCGATGGAGGAATCCTCCCTGTTCCTGTATCTGGCGGAGGTGGCGGAGGCGCAGGGGCTGCCGTCGTGGAGAAAGGTGATAGATGGGGTGGTGGAAGCCAGCCTGTGTCTGCGACTGCTGTCGCCCGAGAGCCTCCAGGCTATCGAGAGGATGTTCCAGCGACGAGGGAAGCTCCCGGTCCCCAGCGATCTGTCGCGAACCTTCGGACGTCTGGAAGAGTCCTTGGAAGCCCATTTCTGCCGCATCATACGCGAATCTTCGGCGGCCAGACAGGCGTTGGTGGAGGCCAACCTTCGATTGGTGGTGAGCTGGGCGAAGCGCTACATGGGACGGGGGATAGCTTTCCTCGATCTCATTCAGGAGGGCAATATCGGCCTCCTCAGGGCGGTGGAGAAGTTCGACTTTCGCCAGGGGTTCAAGTTCAGCACCTACGCGACCTGGTGGATCAGGCAGTCCGTAAGCCGCTCCATCGCCGATCAGGGCCGCACCATCCGGCTCCCCGTCCACATGGTTGACGCTGTCAATAATCTCCTGGGAACCACTCGCACGCTGGTCCAGGAGCTGGGGAGGGAGCCCACCTCCGAGGAGGTGGCTCTGGCGATGAACCTTCTTCCGCCCAGCGATAAGAGGATGGTGGAGGAGGCCAAGGAGGCGAACGCGCCTCTGGATCCGGTGCTGGAGAGGCGGCTCAAGCGGGCGTCAGCCAAGATCCAGCGAATCCTTCGGATGTCCCAGGAGCCTATGTCGCTGGATATGTCGGTGGGGGTGGAGGAGAACAGCTTCCTGGGGGATTTCATAGAGGATGAGTCGATTCCCAAACCCCTGGACACCGTCTGGGACGGCATGCTCAAAGATAAGATGCGGGATGCGCTGGATTCGCTGACCGAGCGAGAGTGCAAGGTGCTGCGCATGAGGTTCGGGCTGGATGACGGCCAGACGCGGACCCTGGAAGATGTGGGCCAAGCCCTCAGCGTCACGCGGGAGAGGGTCCGCCAGATCGAGACCAAGGCGCTGCGCAAGTTGAGACACCCCAGGAGCAGCAAGAAACTGAAGGACTTTCTCAGCTAGCTGCCCTTGCGTCATCTCCGGTTTGGGCTTGCCGCTTACCCGCCAGCTTGACTGCTGGCCGACGGACCAATATAATTCATTGCGATCCTCGGTAGCTCAATCGGTAGAGCAACCGGCTGTTAACCGGTTTGTTGTAGGTTCGAGTCCTACCCGAGGAGCCAAGGCAAAAACTCACGAACTCCATGAGGTTCGTGGTCAACGGATAGAGTGGGGGAAGCGGCGACTGAGACGATACCGTTTCCCCCGTTTTTACAGGGAGTTACACGGCGACTGACACCCCTGGGGGTTCGTAGAATGGCACGAGCAGATCTTCTCTTGGATTTGGTGCGCGCCGGAGCGCGGGGCGAGCAGGCTCTCTTTCGCAAGGCTCTTGAGGCTTTGATTGCGGAAGAACGAGCCAAACAACACCACATCCTAGCTGATAGACTTACCGCACATCTTCATCAAAACGAAACTACAAATTCTGTTCCTGCGCCGGCGCGTCGCAATGGTTCAATTGCGGAGCTTTTCTACGAGATTGCCCCTCGCCGACAACTGAAGGATCTAATCTTCCCTGAGGTGGTTACAACAGCATGCATGGAGCTTATTGAAGAACAGAATCGAGCAGACCTTCTACGCGCTCATAACCTCGAACCTCGTCATCGTGTGCTACTAGCTGGTCCGCCAGGAAACGGAAAAACCTCGCTCGCGGAAGCCTTAGCAACTGAGCTAGCAGCGCCGTTGCTTGTTGTCAGGTACGAAGCAGTGATTGCCAGTTATCTTGGAGAAACGGCAGTTCGTCTTGCCCGGTTGTTTGATCAGGTCAGGACTCGACATTGCGTACTGTTTCTTGATGAGTTTGACGTTGTAGGCAAGGAAAGAGGCGATATCCACGAGACAGGAGAAATCAAGCGTGTGGTTAGCTCTCTCCTTCTCCAGGTTGATGCCCTTCCAAGCTACGTAATTGTGGTCACGGCTACGAACCATCCGGAGCTCCTCGACCGTGCTGTATGGCGGCGGTTCCAGCTCAGACTTCACCTTCCGCCGCCTACACCAGCATTAGCTGAGGAATGGTTTGTCAGGTTTCAGGATAGCATTGGAGTTCGGCTTGGCATGAACCTGAAGACACTTTCAAAGCGTCTCAAAGGGCTGAGTTTCTCAGAGTTGGAGCAATTCAGCCTAGATATTCAGCGGCGCTACGTGCTAGCCCTTCCTGATGCGGATATCCACCGTATATTGAGTGAGCGATTGACGCAATGGGAAGTGCGCTTTTCTATGAACAAGGAAAAGGACAGAAGATCCGATGCCTGAGAGACCTTTGCTAGTACTCCCTAATCCTAGTATTCCTGTAGAGAGAGGAAAAAAGAGTGGCGGTGGCGCGCAGATTGGTCAACCAAGCCGTCAAAGACAAGCGCAAAGGCTCGGGCCAAGGTTCACGGCCCTTGAAGCAGAATTTGCACGCCTCCAAGTCGAAGGTGAAGGCATCATTCCTGAGAAGGTTCTTGTACTTGAGACTGCGGGATCTGTAGAAGATTTTCTTGTCGCAGTGAGAGGTGTCGATGGAATGGAATGGCTTGGTGAGATAGAAGAAGAGGACATTCCACCTGACGATGATTTTTTCGCTTTAGATTCGAAAGGACTTCGCAAGCCTGAAAAAACACTGCGAGGGAGAGTTTTTCTTGTTTTTACTAATAATCATGCTTTGAAAGAAATGCTCTCTCTCTGGAAGATATGGAACAGAGACGAAAGGCTTGTACGGGGACAGAGAAAATGGGAGCAGGTATTCGGTCACTTACGCGACATTCGCTCTTGGGGTGTTCGAGATAGGTTGCTGGAGACGGGTGTCCTTGAAGACTGGAAAGTAAGGGTTGAGCATGATGAAGAAATCATCCCTTGCGAGATCGAATTGTGGTTCCGAAAGCATCAAGATGCGCGCATTGCCGCCCGGAAAAATGTTGTCAATCTCATTAATGCACAGCAAGGACGTGTTATCAACGAAGCCCTCATAGAGGATATCGCTTACCATGCCCGTCTTGTCGAACTCCCTGAAGCAGCGGTTTCACAGATTTTGACGGGAGCAGGAGAAGATACCGCTCTAGCCCAGGGTGAAGGGATACGATATTTCCGTGCTGCTGGGCAGATGGTGGGAATCTTAGCCGACGATGAGCGATCTGTAGATGACCTTGAGCTAAGCGAATTAAAAACAACCCTTGAGGATCCTGTAATTGCGTTGTTGGATGGACTTCCCCTTCAGAATCACAGACGGCTAGCAGGATATCTAATTATCGATGACCCCGATAATATTGAGTCAGAATACCAGGCGCAGGAACGCCGTCATGGCACAGCAATGGCATCCCTTATACTTCACGGTGACTTGGACGGAAACGAGCTGCCGCTATCCCGTTGGTTATATGTTCGCCCCATCATGCAGCCTAGTCAGCAGGATTGGCGGCGGACTCGTGAAGAGACTGTCCCAGAGAATGTTCTGGTAGTTGACCTCATTCATCGGGCC
>SDBT01006996.1_pt1 | contig 18623 bp, 20 predicted proteins | sample 2277101 | NCBI WGS metagenome assembly SDBT01 (sample SAMN10404973, study PRJNA504765) | marine sediment metagenome | isolation source: marine sediment core GS10_PC15, 103 cmbsf | place: Arctic Ocean: Southern Knipovich Ridge | collected 2010
TGCGTCGAATTAAACCACATGCTCCACCGCTTGTGCGGGCCCCCGTCAATTCCTTTGAGTTTTAGCCTTGCGACCGTAGTCCCCAGGCGGAACACTTAATGCGTTAGCTGCGGCACAGCAGGGTTCAATACCCGCTACACCTAGTGTTCATCGTTTACGGCGTGGACTACCAGGGTCTCTAATCCTGTTTGCTCCCCACGCTTTCGCGCCTCAGCGTCAGTATCGGTCCAGGAAGTCGCCTTCGCCACCGATGTTCCTCCTGATATCTACGAATTTCACCTCTACACCAGGAATTCCACTTCCCTCTCCCGTACTCAAGCCCCTCAGTTTCAGACGCACTTCCGAAGTTTAGCCTCGGGCTTTCACGCCTGACTTAAAGAGCCGCCTACGCGCCCTTTACGCCCAGTAATTCCGAATAACGCTTGCACCCTCCGTATTACCGCGGCTGCTGGCACGGAGTTAGCCGGTGCTTCCTCTAGTGGTACCGTCAGTATCCCCTGGTATTAACAGAGAATAGGTTCTTCCCACTCGACAGAGCTTTACGACCCGAAGGCCTTCATCACTCACGCGGCGTTGCTGCGTCAGGGTTTCCCCCATTGCGCAAGATTCCTCACTGCTGCCTCCCGTAGGAGTCTGGACCGTGTCTCAGTTCCAGTGTGGCTGATCATCCTCTCAGACCAGCTAGCCATCGACGTCTTGGTGGGCCGTTACCCCACCAACAAACTAATGGCACGCGAGCTCATTTCCAAACGGTAGCTTACATGTAGTGGCCACCTTTGATCTTGACAGCCAAGGCCGCAAGATATTATCGGGTATTAGCCCCTCTTTCGCAGAGTTATCCTCGATTTGGATGTAGATTACCCACGCGTTACTCACCCGTTCGCCACTTTACTCCCCCAACCGAAGTCGGGGTTTCTCGTACGACTTGCATGTGTAAGGCACGCCGCCAGCGTTCATTCTGAGCCAGGATCAAACTCTCCAATTAAACTGTCTTAAGAATCTCTCGACAGCCCGACTCACCTTACAAACTCGCTATTTAGTTTTCAAAGATCAAGACATTGCTTCTCAAGAGCACCAAGACGTCCCGACTCCTGCATAAGGTAATCAGACGTACCTTAAGTGGCCCTTGCTTTAAGTCTTCGTATGTTACAGGCACCCTATCCGCCTTGTCAACCATTTTTTTCCATATTCTTTTCTTTTTTTCGTAACACTTCAGCCGTCTGAAAAATGGCTGTTTTGAAAAGGACATCGAGAAATTTCGAAAAAAGACCAGTGATGAGCGGAACGCCAAGGATATAAACTGTTACCTTTCTTCCTTATGGCTCAAACTCGGTCCTCACCCTGATTCTATGGTATCGCTTTTTGCCTGCTCTCAGCAAAATCTCCCCATTATTCAAGTCCTTATCGGTGATTACCGTATCGTCAGCTTCCACTCGTTTGCCATTTGCATACCCCCCGCCTTGCTGAATAAGACGCCTTGCTTGTCCACGACTGGCGCACAGGGACACCTCATTAAACAATTTGAAAGCTGCAATGCCCTTTCGCAGTCGGTCCACATCGATGACGGTAGTGGGGGTGGATTCCTCGTCCCTGGACTCTACCTCTCGAGGAATAGTGCTCGAAGCGAGTACACCTTTTCCGATACTGCGAGCACCAAATAGTCCATATGATGCCCTAAGGGCATCCTCGGCTTGCCTTTGCCCATGCACAAGCTTGGTGGCCTCAAATGCCAAGACGGTTTTGGCAGTATTCAACTCGGCCCCCTCCAATTTGCCAACACCCTCAATTTCCGTCAATGGCAGGAACGTAAAAAACGACAAAAATCGAACAACATCAGCATCATCCATATTGATCCAGAATTGATAATACTCATAAGGCGAGGTGAGTTGGGGGTCCAGCCAAACAGCTCCCTGGGCAGTTTTGCCCATCTTATCTCCTGAACTAGTTGTGATAAGCGGAAAAGTGATGCCATGGGCCGCGCCCTGTTCCACGCGTCTAATCAGGTCCACACCCGCCACAATGTTTCCCCATTGATCAGATCCGCCCATTTGCAGCACGCAATTTTCGGTTCTGTAAAGGTGGAGAAAATCATAGGCCTGCAAAAGGGAGTAGTTAAATTCAATAAAACTCAGCCCCGTCTCAAGTCGCAATTTACACGATTCATTAGTCAACATCCTGTTGACACTGAAGTGACGTCCAATGTCTCTTAAGAAAGGAATGTACTGAAGTTTTGTCAGCCAATCGGCATTGTTCAGAAGCCGTGCCCCACCCTTTTCAAAATCAAGGAATCCCGCCAGCTGCCCCTTCAGACCTTCAGCATTTTCGTTCACTTGTTGATGCGTCAGGATCTTTCGCATCTCGGTCTTTCCGCTCGGATCCCCCACCAGCGCGGTGCCACCGCCCACCAGTGCAATAGGTCTATGTCCATGTCGTTGCATGTGAGCCAACGCCATAATTGGGATAAGGCTTCCAACATGAAAGCTCGCTGCGGTAGGATCAAAACCAATGTAGCACGTGACCGGTTGCTCGAACAGTCCATGGATGGCCTCGTCGTCACCAGTAGCTTGTTCGATAAAGCCACGCTGGCTCAATACGTCAAAGACATTTCCCAATGGTTCAACCCTTCTGTCCGGGGCGCCGGCTATCATTTGGCATAATCGACAGCCCTGGTTTCTCGAATCACCGTTACCTTTATCTGACCGGGATAGGTCAGAGTTTCCTCGATCTTCTTGGATATGTCGCGACTGAGCATGACTGCTTCGCCGTCTGAAACAGCTTCACTTTGTACAATGATTCTCAACTCCCGACCTGCCTGAATGGCATAGGATTTATCGATGCCTTTGAAGGATACGGCGATCTTTTCTAACTCCTCCAGGCGTTTTACATAGCTTTCCAGTGTCTCCCTACGAGCACCAGGCCGTGCCCCTGAAAGGGTATCTGCCGCCTGCAAAAGTACTGCAAAAACCGACGTGGGCGGAACATCCTCGTGGTGAGCGGAAATCGCGTGTACAATAGGCGGCGGCTCCCCATATTTTTTTGCCAGCTTTGCCCCGATCACGGCATGAGGCCCTTCCACTTCATGGTCAATGGCCTTGCCGATGTCGTGCAGAAGCCCCATTCTTTTTGCCTGCTTCACATTCATCCCCAGTTCTGCAGCCATAATGCCGCACACAAACCCCACTTCCAGGGAATGATGCAACACATTTTGCCCATAACTAGTTCGAAACTTCAACCTCCCAATATGCTGAATCAATTCAGCGTGAATCCCATGCACTCCCAGGTCAAAGGCGGCTTGCTCGCCCCCCTCCCGCATTTCCGCCTCTACTTCTTCAGAAACCTTCTTGACTGTTTCTTCGATTCTCGCGGGATGGATGCGGCCATCGTTGATTAGTCGCTGCAGCGAAATCCGGGCAACCTCCCGTCTAACAGGATTAAATCCTGACAAAATAACTGCCTCTGGCGTATCATCTATGATAAGGTCAATCCCAGTGGCAGCTTCAAGTGCCCTTATGTTGCGCCCTTCCCTACCAATGATACGGCCTTTCATCTCGTCACCAGGCAGATTCACAACCGAAACCGTCTTCTCAGCCACATAATCCCCTGAATACCGTTGTATTGCAGTAGCGATGATCTTTCTGGCCTTCCGATCTGCCTGCTCCCGCGTTTCGTTTTCAATGCGCTTTATGATTCTTGCCGCCTCATATCGGGCTTCACTTTCCATAGCCTTGATCAATAACTCCTTGGCTTCGTCCACGGTTAGGCCAGAAATTTTCTCCAGTTGCGTCCTTTGTTCTTCTATCAAAAGCTGACACTGGGTTTCCCGATCTTGTAGTAATTCTTGCCTTTGCATAAGCCTTTTTTCTTGCTTGGCAATGTTCCCATCGCGGCGTTCGAGTTGTTCCAGCCTGTGATCAGTCTTTTCTTCCTTCTGGCCAAGGCGTTTTTCCCGCCTCTTGAGCTCTCGCCGTATTTCCTTTGTTTCATTCTCAAAGCCAACCTTCATTTTGTAAAGGTCATCTCTAGCATGAAGTTTGGCTTCTTTCAGAACGGTCTCGGCTTCTTTTCCGGCCTTCTTGACGATCTTGTCGGCTTCCTGTTCTGCCGCTCTGATCTTTTCTTGGGTGAGCCTGCTACGAAGCCAAAAGGCAACAAGGAAACCCACGGAAAAAACTATAACGCTTAGAAATATGACTGCAATAACGTCCATGTGAATGCCCCCTTGTAATGAGATAAGCTGAGACCTTTGAAAAACCCCCTCTTTTGTCCCATTGAGCGCTATGCTTCACTCCGTGTCTGCGTCAGGCTCATGCCGATTTATCGGGACTCAAGATACTCAATGTATTCCTGCGGTTAATCCCGATAGAATCGGGACGCCTTTCTTGAACTGAACCAAAATTGAGTATTTTTCAAAGGTCTCAAGCTCATTGCAACGGATCAAATTGCAAAGGTCAACTTAGCGGGCGAGATATGGGAGGAAGCAAAACGCAACGGGAAGGCCTGGAATGACTCGGCCCGGATTGAGGCGGTCTCAGTGATCAAAAGATTATGATCGCTGTTCCCCCACCAACAGACTACATGGGGCAATGGTGATATGGTCAGCAGACAATGGTCTGTTGAATTCCCCAGCACAGGTACCTCTCGAAAAGTGTAAGGGTGTAGACCATTGTTCTTTCCCAATTATATCTAAGCACCACTGGCCTTGCTTCGTTAACGCCTTATCTCCAATATATGTGAAAGGGTTACCCCCACCACAATGCCGTGTCAGCAGGCGTTCTTGAACCTGTCTGGACAGGTGGGCACCTTGTTGTTTCTTCAGGCTTTTCTGCAAAAGACAGAACATGCACACCAAAACAAGAGAAGGTTCCCGTTTCATGAGTGTTGGCTCAGAGAAATATCTACCGAGCACGAACACGGCAGGGGTCTCACCCGCGTTGCTCTTAGAGACCAAGGTCTCTGTTACTTATGCACTGGCATCGATTTGTTCAATCAATACTTCACAGCGCCGATCTATGTCTTTCAGAATCTCCTCGTGAGTATGTTTCATTTCGAGATAGTCACTGGCAATGTTTAAAGCAGCCAAGATGATCGTGTCAATCTTGCTGGGCCCATCAGCAGAAGCCCGAGCCCTTTCTACCTGTTCCACCACACACTTTGCTATCTTTTCAGCGTCGGTAACTTCAGCGTTTGCCCTAAACGTATAGGGCCGCCCGAACAGTTGTATGCTGATTACTCGCTCCACATCTCAAAATCCGGGTTGCGAAAATCCGACCTTTACTCGCCTGCTTGATCCAGTTTGCTCAGCAGATGGTCTATTCTTGAGCAAATAACGGATCTCTCTTCCATCAAGCGCTGTTCAGTGGCATCCTTTTTCTTTGTGCCCTCTTCAAGATCCTCTATCTTTGCTTCCAACGTGGCATTGGTATTTCTGAGGTTTCGACACGTTTGGACTAATTGTTCCACCCTCTCTTCGAACTTCTCGAATTGCTGCCAAATAAGGTTGTCGTCCACGATAAGCTCTTGAAAGTCATAAGGGACTTTTTCTTAATAAACTTAACATACTATAAACAGGCCTTCGGACCAAAGTCAAGGGGATTCTGGCTGTCAAAGACCGATCGCTTGTTGAACGAACCTTTCGGCCCTGGCCAGTTCCTTCACCGTGTTTACACCCAGTACCTCCATGGTATCGTGAACCTCAACAAGACAGGCGGGACGACCCATTTGGTATGCCTCCCCTACCACATCAGTCAAATAAAATTCACCTTGCGCATTGTCGTTTTCCAAACGTGGCAGGGATTCTCTCAAAAAATCAATCATTACACAATAGGTGCCGGTATTAATCATTGTGATCTTTTTCTCGGATTCGCTGGCGTCGGATTCCTCAACGATTCTCATTGCATCGCCATTGGCGTCACAGATGATCCTTCCATAGCCAGATGGCTCTTCCAGCCTCGTGGTAACAAGGGTCAACAGGGCTTTTTCGGTCTTGTGCTGATCTATCAGGCCGCGAACGGTGTGCGGTCTGATTAAAGGCGTATCTCCGCACAAAATAACGGCATCTCGGACCTGAGGGGCCACCTCCGGCATGCCAATCATCACCGCATGCCCTGTGCCGAGCTGTTCCTCTTGAACCACAAACCCAAGGTTTTGGTAAGAAGCCAGGACTTTCCGCACAGCCTCGGCTTGATGACCTATGACAACAACAATGTCATCGACGACGCCCTGTGCGGCCTCGACCACATATCGGATCATGGGCACACCGAGGATCTCGTGGAGCACCTTGGCACGGCTTGATTTCATGCGGGTCCCTTTGCCCGCAGCCAGTATTATGGCAGCTACGTCCTGCATGGATTTTATCCAATTAATGCGTCAGGAGCAAGCGCATGTGAAGCTTGCTGTTCTCTCTCTTGTCTATTTCATGACTCCTCATAATTTTTACTAAAAAGGCAGGGTGAAGTCAAATTTGCAGCAAAAAAGGGGGCAAGTTCAATCGAACTTGCCCCCTTTGGACTCTTTAGTGTAGCAAAAAAAAACTAACTAGCCAGCCCCCCCTCCCTGGGCGATCTTGAGCCTTGCTATTGCACGCTGTAACGCCACTTGGGCTCGACTGAAATCAATGTCTTCCTTCCTGCTCGATTCAGCCAAACGGTCTTCTGCTCTCTTTGAGGCAGTCTTGGCGCGCTCCACGTCTATATCTTTGCGACGTTCGGCCGACTCGGCCAAAATCGTAACCTTATTGGGCAAAACTTCGGCAAAACCGCCGCTCACAAACACGACACGCTCATCGCCACCCTGGTCGTTGTACCTGAGCATCCCGGCTGCCTTCAGCGTGGTCAAAAACGATGTGTGGCCAATCAAGACGCCAAATTGCCCGTATTCACCCGGGGCGACAACGATCTGAGCCTCTTCGCTGACCACGGATTGGTCAGGGGTGACCACTTCCAACATGATGTTTCCTGCCATTATGCCACCTATCCTCTTGTCCCTAGAAAATCTGTGTAATCTGCTTAATCTGCGTTACATAGCCGCCAGTTCTTTGGCTTTTCCCTGTGCCTCTTCAATATCGCCCACCATGTAGAAGGCCTGCTCCGGAAGCTCGTCATGCTTGCCTTCGACGATTTCCTTAAAGCCCCTGACAGTATCTTCCACCTTACAATACGCGCCTGGTTTGCCAGTGAAACTCTCAGCCACATGGAAGGGCTGGGACAGGAACCTTTGAATCCTCCGAGCCCGTCCCACGGTAAGCTTATCCTCATCGGAAAGCTCGTCCATACCAAGAATCGCGATGATATCTTGAAGATCTTTGTATTTCTGCAGAATCACCTGTATTGTCCGGGCCGTTGCATAATGCTCATCTCCGAGCACCTGAGGATCCAGAATACGGGACACCGAATCCAGGGGATCCACAGCAGGATAAATTCCCAGCTCCACGATTTGCCTGGAAAGAACCACGGTACCGTCAAGATGGGCAAACGTGGTCGCAGGGGCAGGGTCTGTCAAGTCGTCTGCAGGAACATAGACGCACTGAACAGCCGTTATAGATCCCTTGGTCGTGGATGTGATCCGTTCCTGGAGTTCTCCAAGGTCAACGGCCAATGTGGGCTGATAACCCACAGCAGATGGCATACGTCCCAGCAGAGAGGACACCTCTGCACCGGCCTGGGTAAATCGGAAGATGTTGTCGATAAACATCAACACGTCTTTTCCTTCTTCATCCCTGAAATACTCTGCCGCAGTCAAAGCGGACAAGGCAACTCGGGCACGGGCGCCGGGCGGTTCTGTCATCTGTCCGTAAATCAAAGCCGCCCTGGGAAGAACGCCTGAATCCTTCATCTCATGATAAAGGTCGTTTCCCTCACGGGTGCGCTCTCCCACACCGGCAAACACGGAGATACCGCCGTGTTGCTTGGCGATATTGTTAACCATTTCCATCATGATAACGGTCTTGCCCACACCGGCACCACCGAACATGCCCATTTTTCCACCTCTGGGAAATGGAACCAGCAAGTCCAACACCTTGATGCCACTCTCGAGCACGTTCACGCTGGTGTCCTGTTCGGTAAACAGCGGGGCCGGGCGATGGATCGGAAGATATTTGTCTGTCTTTACCGGACCAAGCCCGTCCACAGGCCTTCCCACAACGTTCAGCACCCGACCCAGACCGGCTTCTCCCACGGGCATCTGGATGTCCTTGCCAGTATTCTTCACAGGCATACCCCGGACGAGGCCGTCAGTGGTGTCCATGCCGATGGTGCGCACCACACGATCCCCTAGATGCAGGGCCACTTCCACAACCAAGTTATCTTCCTCGTCGCTGATCCCCGGGTTGGAGATGAGCAGGGCCGTGTAGATCAAAGGAAGCTGCCCCTCTGGAAATTCCACGTCGATCACGTTGCCGATAACCTGGGTAATTGTCCCCACGTTTACTATTTCTTGTGCCATGCTGTCGACCTCCCGTATCCTTATTAGACTTCTTAAGTCTTAACTAGTTGCCCATCCGCATTTATGGGTGGACACTACCTGATTCCCATCTACCCTTTCAGGCCCTCGGCGCCGCCCACAATATCCATGAGTTCGGCCGTAATAGCCGCCTGCCGGGCCTTGTTGTAGGCCAGGGTAAGGCTATCGACCATTTCCTTACAGTTTTTCGTGGCATTGTCCATGGCTGCCATGCGGGCTGCATGCTCACTTGTTGAAGTCTCGAGCAAACCCTTGTAGATCTGAACATAGACCTGCTTTGGAAGCATTTCAGTCATTAGTTCTTCTGCAGACGGTTCACAGATGTGTTCGGCAATATAATCTGTCTGCTCTTCCGCCTCGACTTTTTCTGCTTGCCCAACACCGGAAATCGGCAACAACTGCTGAACAGTAGCCTTTTGCCTAGCCATTGAGACAAATTCCGAATAGATCATGTGAACTTCATCGGCTTCCCCTGCAAGGAATCCGTCTATGAGCCCCCTGCCGGCGTTTATCGCCACGTTGAAACCGAATCGAGCGCCCACAACACCAAGATAGTCACCCGCTATGTTGTATTTTTTTCGCCGGAAAAAATCTCTGCCTTTCTTTCCCATGCAGATGAATCGTGCTTCAACGCCTTGTCCGGTCTTTTCCTTAACGAATTTTTCACACTTGACCAGCAGGTTCGTATTGAAGCTGCCGCACAACCCCCGGTCAGAGGTCATGAGGACCACATCGATGTTTCTTACTTCGGCCCGTGGTACCAGAAGCGCAGGGGCGTTTTCTTCGTCTCCCCCTGCCCGAGCAGCCAGACTGCCCAGCACCTCAGCAAATTTGTTTGCATACGGCCTGAAGGCCTCCATCTTCTCCTGGGCCCGACTCAGTTTCGAGGCGGCCACCATGTTCATGGCTTTGGTGATCTTCTGCGTCTTCTTGACCGCTGTAATCTTTAACTCTACTTCTTTCAGTGTCGGCATATCCTACCCCTAACGCAAGTATGGGACACGAACAACTACTTGATCGTGTCTTTAAATTCCTCATCGTAGTCAGACAAGGCCTTTGCCATGGTCTTGTCCAGGTCATCGCTAATTTCCTTTTTCTCGGCAAGTTCGCTGAAGATCTGAGGATACTTGCTCTCGATGAAGGGATATAGCCCGGCTTCGTATTTGCCCAGGACCTCAATGGGGTATTTATCAAGAAAACCCTTTGTACCGGCATACAGAATAGACACCTGCTTTTCCAAGGGCAGAGGCTGGTACTGGGGCTGCTTCAGGATCTCCACGAGACGGGTCCCCCTGGTCAACTGCATCTGGGTGGCCTTGTCCAGATCGCTTCCGAATGCGGCAAATGCCTCCAATTCGCGGAACTGGGCAAGGTCAAGACGAAGCGAACCAGCAACTTGTTTCATGGCCTTCACCTGGGCAGCACCACCCACGCGAGACACAGAGAGACCGACGTTAATAGCCGGACGGACACCCGAGAAGAAAAGGGCCGGTTCCAGATAGATCTGTCCGTCCGTAATGGAAATCACGTTGGTGGGAATAAAGGCAGAAACGTCGCCTGCCTGAGTTTCGATAATAGGCAGGGCCGTAAGGGAACCGGCACCCAGTTCGTCATTGAGCTTGGCAGATCGCTCCAGAAGTCGGGAGTGGTTATAAAAGATGTCTCCGGGATAGGCCTCACGTCCCGGAGGACGTCTCAAAAGGAGCGAGATCTGGCGATAGGATGCTGCCTGTTTGGAAAGATCGTCATAAACGATCAGGGCATGCTGGCCGCTGTCCCGATAGTATTCTCCCATGGCGGTTCCGGAAAAGGGCCCTATGTACTGAAGCGTTGCCGGATCACTGGCACAGGAGGAAATTACGGTCGTATACTCCATGGCGCCGGCCTTCTGCAAAACATCCACTACCTGGGCGACCGTGGATTTTTTCTGACCACAGGCAACATAGATGCATTTTACATCCGTGTTCTTCTGGTTGATAATGGCGTCCACGCCAATAGCGGTTTTTCCAATCTGACGGTCACCGATGATTAGCTCACGCTGCCCGCGGCCCACCGGTGTCATAGCGTCAATGGACTTAAGGCCCGTGTACATAGGCTCGCTAACCGATTGCCTGGCAATAACACCTGGAGCCACGAGTTCGACACGGCGAGTCTCCTTGGCATCAATAGGACCCTTGCCATCCAAGGGCTGGCCCAGGGCGTCGACCACGCGGCCCAGCATCGCGTCACCCACAGGCACCTCAGCGATTTTACCGGTCCGTTTGCACGTGTCTCCCTCCTGCAGTAAAATGTCTTCACCCATGATCGCCACACCCACGTTGTCTTCCTCCAGGTTGAGGACAAGACCCATGATGCCATGGGGAAACTCCAAAAGCTCCATGGACATGGCCTTTTCAACACCGTAGACCCTGGCAATACCGTCACCAACAGACAAGATAGTGCCGGTCTCACTCACATCTACCTTCTTGTCATAGTCCTTGATCTGACCCTTAATAATGTCACTGATTTCTTCGGCTTTAATTTCCATCAGATTCCCTCACCCCTTTGCAAAGATTCTTTTAAACTTATTAACTGCGTTCTCACGCTTCCATCTAAAACCAAATCCCCTATCTTGGTCACCACGCCCCCGATCAAGGCCGGATCCACCCTGGTTTCCATCTTTACCTGCTTGCCCGTCTTTTTCGACAGTGCCGCCTTGATCTTTTCCACGCTTTCTGCGGGAAGTTCAACGGCGGACACAACATCGGCTCGTATGATGTTGGCAAGCTCATCGGTTAGTTTCTCGTAGAACACATATATATCCCGCAGGTATTGGATCCTGCCCTTGTCGAACAACAAAAACAAGAATGACGCCATAGTCTTTGAGGGCGCCGCCTTTTTTACGACAGCCGCCACGACCTTCTTTCGGCTCTCAGCATCATAAAGCGGGTTTAAGATGGCCTGCTCCAACTCCTCGTGCTCTTCCAGGAGCGCAGCAAAACCGGCCAACTCTTTTTTGTACGTTTCCGCCTTTCCGTCCTCCCTGCCAATTGACAACAGCGCCTTGGCATACCGTCTGGCAATTCTCTCGTTTATCACTGGGCCACCACCACCTTTGTTAAATATTCACCAATAATGCGTTCTTGGTCTTTGTCCTTGATGCTTTTCTTGATCAATTTTTCTGCCATGGTCACAGCCTGCTCGGAAATCTCCATCTTCAGTTCATGCCTGGCCTTTTCAAATTCGTGCTCAATGTTCTTTTTGGCCTGTTCCCGCAGTTTTTCAGCCGCCGCCTTTGCCTCCTCGATTATTTTGGCCTTTGCTGCCTCACCGTCCTTGACATATTCGGCCACAATATTTCCGACTTCTTTATCCAGCTGCGACAATTTTTCCTTGTATTGGGCAAGCTCTTTTTCCGCTTCCGCCTTCTGCTTCTGCAAATCATCCAACTGATCCCTGATACCCTGCCTGCGGGATTCAAGGCCCTTTGCTACTGGTTTTCTCAGAAGAAAAATCAGTACACCAGCAAGCACTGTAAAGTTGATGATTCGAAGGATCAAGTCTTTAGTCTTGTCAAGGCCCACACCTCCGCCCCCAGAAGATGCCCAAACCGATCCAAAAACAAGGAGCACTGAAAGAATCAAAAAAAGGCTAACAACATAGCGTACCCTCTTGCTTCGAACAAACGCCGTCATTACACAGCCCTCCCTAGTATCTTTTCGGCAATTGTAGCCGAGAAAACCTTTACTTCTGTTTGTAACTTCCCTTTGGCAGCCTCTGCGTCTTTTGCAATCTGAGCACGCACAGCCTCAAGGTCTGCCTGCGCCTCCTGGTTAATTTTCTCAATGAGCCGATTTTCTTCTTCCTGACCTGCTTGCTTCAAGGCTTCCTTTTCCTGATACCCTTTCATCTTGGCCTCGCCCATTTTCGCCTTGAAAGCCTGCCCGCTTTCCGCAGCGTCGCTCTGAGATGATTCTATGGATTCTTCCAGGCCTTGGACTTTCTTTTTTCTTTCAATGAGAATGTTTCGAATGGGTTTGTACAGGATGGCATTCAGGATAAATATCAACAAAATGAAGTTTACCATTTGGACGAACAAAAAGGGACTTACCTCAATCATGACATACTCCTATTAATTTGCCTTAAAGTCTTAAAGGACTTTGGTAACACGACGCGGAAGGATTTAAGATTTCACCAAATCAAAGTGGCCCGTCTATACACCAGTGCGGCCAAGTTGTCAAAGGCTTTTTTCTTTTTTTTGCTAGGTTGGACTTTTTGCGAAGCCGTCAGCCTTGGAACAGAAACCTTCTCATACTAATATTCATCAGGATTCCAATACCGATCATGGTGGCCACCAACGCAGACCCCCCATAACTGATCAGTGGAAGTGGCACACCCACCACAGGCAGCAGACCCAGAGCCATTCCTATGTTAATCGCTGCCTGCCAGAATATCATAGCGGTCACACCAACAGCGAGGATAGTCCCAAAGGGTTCCCTGGAACGCATTGCAATACTGAGACCCCATATTACAGCTAACAAGTACAGTAGAATTACCAGGGCCGAACCAACAAACCCCCACTCTTCGGCCAGCACAGAAAAGATGAAATCCGTATGTTGTTCCGGGATAAAGGAGAGCGCGTTTTGTGTCCCCTTCAAGAATCCCCTGCCGAAAAGCATGCCTGAGCCGACCGCAATCTTGGATTGAATGATGTGGTAACCTGCGCCCAGAGGGTCTGTTTCGGGATTAACAAAAGCGAAGATCCGCCTTTTCTGATATTCTTTCAAGAAAAACCAAGCCGCAGAAGCCGCCACCATCCCCGCACCAGTCAAGATCATCAGGGATCGACGTTCGATCTTGACAAACACGGTCACGGATGCTGCGATCAAAACAACAATTAGACCTGTACCCAAGTCAGGCTGGCGCGCAATTAGGACAAACGGAATCAGTGTCCACAAAATGGGTTTCCATAGGTCCCTGAGGCCAAGGCCCCGTTCAGAGGCATGGTCGGAGAAATATCGAGCCAGTATGATAATGATGCCAATCTTGACCAACTCTGAGGGTTGAAAGGTAACCCCGCCGAACACGAGCCACCGCTGGGATCCGGAGACCTCTTTGCCCGCAAACGAGACAACAATCAGCAGAGCCACTGAAAAGGCATAGATAGGAAATGCCCACCGGTTTAACCATTTATAGTTGAACAGAAACACGAACACCATCAGTCCGGTTCCAATCAAAACCCGATATGACTGTTTCAGATACGCAAGGCCTTCAGCATTGGAAATATCAGCATTACTGGTCACTGCGCTATAAAGGGTGAGTATACCAATGCCTTGGAGCGCAATCACAAGACCCAACAAGACCCAATCAAAGTTTTGAACCAATCTTCTGTCAAACATGACGTTAATTAAAATGGACTTTTTACGAGACCGTCAAATCTGTTTTTTCACATATGCCCTAATCATCTCTCTGGCAATAGGCCCTGCTGCCGTTGAACCATGACCGCCGTGTTCAACCAGCACGGCCACAGCAATTTGCGGCTCCTGTGCCGGCGCAAAGGCCACAAACCAGGCATGATCTCGAAAACGAAAGGGGATTTCCTCCAGTGGTTTTTTTTCCTCCACATCATCTTCCATGCGAATAACTTGTGATGTCCCGGTCTTTCCGGCAATACGGACACCAGGTATGCGGGCAATCCACCCGGTGCCTGTATGTTTGTTCACTGCGTCAATCAGGCCCTCAGTTAATAGTTTCAGCGTTCTCTCGGAGGCAGGGAGTCTTCCCAAGGGCTTTGGTGTCGAAGTCTTGATCCTGCCGCCCGACACAGTTTCGATTCGGTCCACAACCAATGGTTTGTACAGAGTTCCCCCGTTGGCTATTGCGGCCATCAAAGAGACCATCTGCACTGGTGTGACCAGGTTAAACCCCTGGCCGATCGCTATAGAAAGAGTTTCTCCGCCCTGCCAGGGCTGGCCCAACCGTTTCAACTTCCATAAAGAGGTAGGCACCAGGCCAGGGGCTTCGTCGTCAAGCGTGATTCCAGTGGGCTTACCAAGTCCGCAACCGTTAGCATATTTCGCCAATCGATCCACGCCCACCTTCTCTCCCACCTGATAGAAGAAGACGTCACAGGATTGCGACAAGGCATCCAGGAGTTTCACAGATCCATGCCCACCCCGCTTCCAACACCGGTATGTCCGGTTACCATACCTGAATTGGCCCGGGCAGTAAAAGCTCGTGTCTTCGTTAATAATCCCTTCTTCTAACGCGGCAATGGTCGTTATTATCTTGTAGGTCGACCCAGGTGGATACTGTCCCTGAATAGCCTTGTTTCCCATGGGATGAAACTCGTTGGACACCAGCCGGTTCCACGCCCCATGAGTCAACCCCTCCACAAAAATGTTTGGATCAAAGGCGGGGCGGCTTACCAAGGCAAGGACATGGCCGTTGGATGGGTCCATTGCAACGACGGCGCCTACTTTGTCGGCAAGCATTTCTTCTGCCTTGCGCTGAAGCTCAACATCCAATGTCAGAAAGACATTCTTTCCAGGTACAGCTTCAACGGTTTTCAGGCTCCCTGTGACTTGGCCAAGGGCATTTACCTGGACTTGCCTGCTGCCTCGCTCCCCGTGAAAGTAGGATTCAAAGGCCTTTTCCACCCCAAATTTTCCCATGAAGCTCCCGAGTCTCTTGTCAGGATATCGCCCGCTCTTTAACTCATTCTGGCTGATCTCGCTCAGGTATCCCACCACATGCGATGCCAGCTGGCCCTCAAGATAGTGACGCATCGGTTCAACCGTGATCTCGACCCCGGGAAGATCAAGTTTGTGAGCCTCAATCACTGCCACTGCATCTCGACTGAGGTCCCTTTTCAAAAGAACCGGCCGGAAAGAAGGCCGCCCCCTTGCCTGGTCAAGCTTTGAAAGCAGCGTGTCTGGCGGTACTTCAAGAAATGCTGCCAGCTTGGAGACAACTCCCTTGGGATCTCTGACACCTTTTGAGACAATCGATACGTTGAAGGCGGGCCGGTTATCCACCATGAGGTTTCCGTTGCGGTCAAAGATTAGGCCCCGGGCAGGCGACACGCTTTGAAGTCGAACGCAATTATTTTCAGACAGCCTCCTAAACTCGGCACCCTTTATAATCTGCAGATAATAGAGCCGTGCCAAGAGAACCAGAAAAACCGCCACAACGCAGACAGCGATTCCTGACAACCGCAGTCTGTACCACTCGCTATCAACTGTCCTCAGATACCCGTCGTTCATAACAGTATAAGGTCCTGTCGGATCATCCTACTTCACACTCAGGGCCGGCACCCGTGCTCGTCCGTGGATCTTTTCAAGAATCGTAAGAATGGCTGGGCCAGTGATGGCCGCAAGGATCATCTGTCCGATCACGGGCCATATCCGAGATGTCAACAGGTGAATCTCTGTCAAGGGCCTGGCTCCGAAGACAAACAGTACAAAGTTTTCCATCAGCACACAGAGTGCGAACAACACGGACCGAAACATCGCGTCCCTGACATCAAAGTAGTTTGAGATCACCTTGATCAGCAAATATATCCAAAAGTATGCCGTCAGGTACAGCCCAAATATACCTCCCGAAAACAGGTCCATGAGAAAGCCAACTATGGCAACCAAAAGGGCGGGCTTCCTGTCGGACAAGTCAAGGCGTGCAAATACGACAAGAGGAATCAGGAAATCGTACAGTACGCCTTGAAAGGAGAGCACCCTGAAAACACTCGTTTGCAAAACAATTATGCAAATCCCAAGGGCCGTGTAAAGATAAAACACTTACGTTCTCCTTTTCTATCTGTTGACGGCTTCGCAAAAAGTCCAATTTCTGAGTTGCGCTGCATCCATTCTTAACGGAAATGCCTAAAGTGAGCTAAAGTGCCTAAAGTTAATGTGAACGCCTTCGGCGTTGTCAATCTCAAACTTGGGGCCTGCACCTTCAACAGCACAGGTTTCAAGTTTCCAATTTCCAGTTTCAATCTTCACTATTCAATGACAATGCCCCCCCCTCATTCAAGCATCACCAACACCTCTTCCAGCCTTGCGAAATCCACAAATGGCCGGACTTTTACCTCCTGGAAGATCCCCGAATTGCTCTTTGAGATCTTTTCCACAGACCCCACACGAAGGCCTTTTGGAAAAAGCCCGTCAAGTCCTGACGATATCACTGTATCTCCGATGCTGACATCAGCCTTTCTGACGACGTACTTGAAGCGGCAGTACTCTTCAGTCTCTCCCTCAACAATACCCCTGGATCTGGTTCGCTGCACAAGTGCGTCCACCGCACTGCTGCCATCGATAATCAACAAGACCTTGGAATAGTGGTAGGAGGGTACCACGATTTGTCCCACGATTCCTTCTGGAGCGATCACGGGCATCCCTTTGGAGACACCGTGATTGGTTCCCTTGTTAATGATTATGGTTTTGAACCACCCGGAAGGGTCGAGTCCAACGACCTGGGCAGTAAGCAAACGAGGGGGAAGGGAATTCTTCAGTTCCAGCAGTTTGCCGAGACGTTCACAGGCGAGTTCGGACTCCAGGTGTCTGTTCTTTTCCAGCTCGGCGTCGGCAAGCAGCCCCTTGAGCCGGTCGCACTCCTGCCTCACAGTCACCAAGTTAAAATAGTGGCTCCACATATGTTCGCACAAGCCGATGGTTCGCATTACGCCTTCCTGGAAAGGCGCAACAGCTGCCATGGCGACCCTGTCAATTATCGTAGAGCCGTGACGATTCTTGGCACTAACGGAAAGAAGGATGATATTGATGAGAGCTAAGAGGATCAGACAGAAGATCGTCACCAATCTTTTTGAAAACATGGATGCAGCCGAAAAGGGATTTGAATGGGCAGTCTCTCACGACATGACACCAGGGCCATTGCCTACTGGATAGTCACCTCACGCAAGATTTCAATATTCTCCAAGGCCTTGCCTGAGCCCAAAACAACAGTGGATAAAGGATCATCTGTTACTGTAATGGGCAGGGAGGTCTCTTCTCGAAGCAACTTGTCCAGGTTCTTGAGAAGGGCCCCACCTCCGGCCATGACGATGCCCGTGTCCACGATATCAGCAGCCAGTTCCGGCGGGGTCTGTTCTAAGGCTGTTTTTACAGTTTCAACAATAGAGTCGATTTGTTCCGAAATGGCCACGCGGATCTCCTCGGAATCTATGGCAAGGATCTTCGGAATCCCTGAAACCAGGTCCCTGCCTTTCACTTCGATCGTTTCAATGTTTTCAGGATCCGGGTAAGCATTGCCAATAGTCGTCTTGATAATTTCTGCTGTTCTTTCTCCAATAAGAAGATTGTATTTCCGCTTTATGTATTGAACAAGAGCGTCATCCATCTTATCCCCACCAACCCGAATGGAGCGGCTGTAAACGATGCCCGCAAGGGATATGACAGCGACCTCGGTTGTGCCGCCTCCGATATCAACAACCATGTTGCACGTGGGATCTTGGATTGGGAGCCCCGCCCCAATTGCAGCAGCCATAGGCTCCTCAATTAGGTACACCTCGCGAGCCCCTGCCGATTCAGCAGATTCCCTTACGGCGCGTTTTTCCACCTGTGTAATCCCTGAGGGCACACAGATAATAATCCTGGGCCTTATCCAGCTTCGGCGGTTGTGCACCTGACGGATGAAGTGGCGCAACATTGCTTCTGTTACCTCAAAATCCGCAATCACGCCGTCCTTCATGGGCCGGATGGCCTTAATGTTGCCTGGGGTACGCCCGAGCATCCTCTTGGCCTCTGTACCCACTGCCAACACCTTGTTTCGATGTCTGTCATCAGTTCTCACTGCTACAACAGACGGCTCACTGAGAACAATTCCTCTGCCCTTGACATAAACGAGGGTGTTGGCGGTACCCAAGTCGATAGCGAGGTCATTGGAGAACTTTCCAAGCAGGGCGTTTAGCACTTTCTTGTCTCCTGGTATGGGTTAGTATGAATCAACCTAATGCCTGCATGATCCATGCCAGTTTAGTCACATTGAACACGACGGATGACTAGCAGATACAACATAACATTTCAAGCAAATAATGACGGCTTCGTAAAAAGTCCATCTGCGGCGTTGCGCTTCATCTTTCGTCATTCCGACGTACGAAAAGTACGCCTCATTCCTCAGGATTCGCGCGCCTTGCATATGAACTTTTTACAAAGCCGTCTGTTTATTGACTT